>Ga0160445_100561_pt1 | contig 17209 bp, 13 predicted proteins | sample HID1972M_E1MG_FD_108215 | JGI IMG/M metagenome (GOLD analysis project Ga0160445, IMG submission 108215) | Enriched pill bug-associated microbial communities from UW Madison campus, WI, USA - HID1972M_E1 MG | ecosystem: Host-associated > Arthropoda: Insects > Digestive system > Unclassified ... | reverse complement strand
TTCCAGCTGCGCTATTTCCTTTATTAAAGAACTTATCTGCATCAGGTTCTAGACCTTCTAAAAGGCTTTTTAATTCATTGAATTTTTCGATAGTTGCCATAATTAATTACTCCTTTAAGTTTGTAAATTAAGTTAATATTGAATGTAAGTCTAAAAGTAGAATCTTTTTTTGAAAAAAAAAACTAAATACGCTATAAAATGCATTAAAACTGACTTTTTAACCCTTTAGACTAAAAGTAAGGTAGGTTACGGTACAATTCTCTTGATCTTAAAAAATTAATTAAAATTAAATGGAAACAACATTCTGTTGTTTATAAAAACCGCTCTTTAACTTTTCGCCGATTTCCATATAAGCCTCAAGTGTACGTTGAACATCTTCTAAAGAATGAGTAGCTGTAGGAATTAACCTTAGCTCAATCAACCCTTTGGGTATTACCGGATAGACAACTATAGAGCAAAAAATACCATAATTTTCACGTAAATCCATGGTTAATGAAGTGGCCTCAGTTAAATCACCCTTTAAAAAAACCGGGGTGATAACAGAATTTGTTGTTCCTATATCAAAGCCTCGTTCTTTTAGTCCATTTTGTAATGCAGTTGCAATATTCCATAATCTTTCCCGCAGCTCAGGATGGTTCTTCAATAGTTCTAGTCGCTTTCTCAAACCAATAACCATAGGCATTGGTAAAGATTTAGCAAACGTTTGTGAACGCATATTATAGCGCAAATAAGTAATAATTTCTTCATTAGCAGCTACAAAAGCACCAATTCCCGCCATTGACTTTGCAAATGTACCAAAGTAAATATCTACATCATCTTCACAAAATTGAGCTTCATGTGTTCCAGCACCACTTGCACCCATTGTTCCAAAACCATGGGCATCATCAACTAGCATCCTAAAAGGGAATTCCTTCTTTAGCTCTCCTAGTTCTTTTAATTTCCCTTGTGCGCCTGACATTCCAAACACACCTTCGGTTATTAATAGTATAGCTCCTCCTGTCTGTTCAGTAAGTTTTGTTGCACGTTCTAATTGTTTGCGACAACTTTCAATATCATTATGCTGAAAAACATAGCGTTTACCCATATGCAAACGCACTCCATCAATTATACAAGCATGGGACTCTGCATCATAAACTATCACATCATTTCGATCAACTAAAGCATCAATGATTGACACCATGCCCTGGTAACCGTAGTTTAATAAGAAAGCATCTTCTTTACCTACAAAAGCAGCTAAATCTTGCTCTAGTGCCTCATGATGATTTGAATTTCCAGACATCATTCGTGCACCCATAGGATATGCTAAACCATAATCGTGTGTTCCTTTTGTGTCTGCTTCCCGAACTTCAGGATGATTAGCTAAGCCTAAATAATTATTCAAGCTCCAAACTAAATGATCTTTTCCTCTAAATTTCATATGAGGCGCAATTTCGCCTTCTAGTTTTGGAAAAGAGAAATACCCGTGGGACCATTTATGATGTTGACCAAGTGGTCCAAGGTTGTTTGATATCTTTTCAAATAAATCCAAAGTATAGTTATTTTTATTTAAACAATTTTAATATTTTTTACAAATATAGGCTTTTTAATCAAAAGACTGTGTGAACGGCTATTCCAATATTTAGTTACACTTATCTTTCTAACAAACAAAAAAAAGCCATGAAAATTAATTTCATGGCTTTTTTGATGAGACAATAACCTTAATCTACATTATCATGTAGGAAACTATTGTTTGGTCTTATACCTGTTTCATCGTCGTCTTTTGAAAGCGTAAATCTTGATACATGTGATTCTGATGAATGCACCACATTATCTAGAGCCATTTGTTTACGACGGAAAGCTGGTTCATTTTCAATTTCTTGCAAACCACTTGCTGATCTTAATTTTATTCCAAGATCTCGTAGACGCAAAATGCGTTCCTTAGCCTTTTTCAATTGTTCCTCAATGGATTCTTCGGTATGATTAGCGTCCGGATTAGAAGATAAAACTTCTTGTGACGGATTTTGGTATTGGTTAGTCCTACCATTTTCTTGAGGAATAGTGGCTTGAGTTTCCTCTAAACTGCTTTCTTCAGCAAGACCAAAATGAAATTCAGATTCACTTTGCTTTAAAACATATTCATCCTTAACATCGGTTCTATCTTCCTCAACTTCTTCTTCTTCAATTAAAGTATGACGAACAATCGTTTCTTTATTTTCAGAAGATGCTTTAGGATGATTTGATCTTTTTGGAAAAGCGCTAAATAAGTCGATAGGTTGAGATTTGGCAGCTTCTTGCTTTTCGATACTATTAGCCGGAGCAGCTGCAGAATCGCTTAAACTTTTAGATTCTTGTGTATTCATTTGATTCACTGGCCGAACCAATGGTGTTTCTTCAAACGGGATCTCTACACGTTGATTCTCCTTTTCTTTTAAGCGATCTTCCGCAGTTTGAAATCCTGTGGCAATAATGGTTACTGATAAGTGATCTTCCAAAGACTCATCTACACAATTACCCCAAATTAAATCGGCGGTCATTCCTGCCTGATCTTGAATATAATCTGTTATAATTGAAACCTCATCCATTGTTACTTCTTTTTTACCAGAAGTAATATTTAACAATATATAACGGGCTCCTTCTATTTCATTGTCCTTTAATAAAGGCGATGCCAATGCGCCTTCAACTGCTTTTTGTGCACGATCTTCACCTTCTGCTTTGTCGCTGCCCATTATTGCAACTCCGCTATCGCTCATTACTGTTCTAACATCCTTAAAATCAACGTTCACATAACCAGGAATAGTAATAATTTCAGCAATTCCTTTAGCAGCGGTTGTTAAAATATCATCAGCTTTGGCAAAAGCGGCACCCATAGTCAGGTTTCCAAAAATCTCTCTTAAGCGGTCGTTTGAAATTACTAAATAGGAATCTACATATTTTCTTAATTCCTCTAACCCTTCTTCAGCCTGGGAACGTCTGCGCTTGCCCTCAAATGTAAAAGGTGTAGTTACGATTGCAACGGTTAAAATACCTAACTCTTTCGCTGCCTTAGCTAAAACCGGGCTTGCCCCAGTTCCGGTGCCGCCTCCCATTCCAGCAGTAATAAAAAGCATTTTTGTATTTACCCCCAGCATCCGTTTAATATCTTCAATACTCTCAATGGCTGAATTTTCACCCACATCTGGATCAGAACCGGCACCCATGCCTTCGGTTAAGCTTGTACCTAATTGAACTTTGTTGGGTATCGGACTTAATTCTAAGGCCTGGGCGTCTGTATTGCAGATAATGAAATCTACGCCACTTATCCCTTGCTTATACATATGGTTCACAGCGTTACCACCACCACCACCAACACCAATTACTTTTATAATCGATGATTGCTCTTTGATCATTTCGAATTTTAATTCTGCCATATCAATTCCTTATTTAACTCTTGCTGAGCGATATACTAATTTGTTTCTATTCAATTATTCTAATGTAATAATAAGGTTTTTCCACAAAAGTTTTCAACAAATGTTCAAAGTGTGGAAAAAAACTTAAATGTGGAAAACCTATCTGGTGTAATCCTTATCATCAACATTTACGTTACTATCATCACTAATAAATTTAACCAATCTGTCCAAAAAACCAAAACGGGAACGACCGCTTTCCGTTATACTAACTACATCTAGCTTAGTAGCTTTCTCTTTTGAATCTGCATTGTATTCGGCCGTTTCAATGCCTTTGATCAATAATCCTATTCCTGTTGCATAAAGCGGACTTTTTAGTTCATCAAACACCTTCTTGGGCAACTCTTCATTCTTGGCCAGATGTTCATTCGGGAAACCAATGCGGCAATCTAAACCGGTAACATATTCTACTAATTGCACTAAATGTTTCAGCTGTGCACCACCTCCTGTAATAACTATTCCACCAATTAATTTACGTTCATATCCAGAAGATTTGATTTCATAGTAAACATGCTCAATGATCTCTTCCATACGTGCCTGAATAATATAAGCCAGGTTCTTCACCGAAATTTCCTTATGGTCTCTTCCTCTCAAACCTGGAACACTTATGATTTCATTATCACGATTTTCATCCGCCAAGGCCGATCCAAATCTAATTTTTAATAATTCAGCCTGGTTTCTAAGCACAGAGCATCCTTGCTTTATATCTTCGGTTACAATATTTCCGCCTAAGGGAATAACTGCCGTATGTCTGATAATCCCTTCATGAAAAATGGCAACGTCAGTAGTACCACCACCAATATCTACTAACACCACTCCTGCATCTTTTTCTGCCTCATCCAATACAGCTTCGGAAGATGCAAGAGGTTCTAATATTAGCTCCTGGGCTTCTAAATTAGCTTTTGCCACACATTTTTGAATATTTTTAACAGCACTGACATGGCCGGAAATTATATGAAAATTAGCTTCCATTCTTCTACCAGCCATCCCAATAGGATCTTTAATTCCGGGCTCATTATCAATAGTGAACTCCTGAGGCAAAACATGGATAATCTCTTCTCCTGGCGGCAGAACCAATTTATACATGTCCTCCACTAATTGCTCAATATCCTTTTTGTTAATTTCAGTATCATCTTTTCTTGTTAAGATCCCACGATGTTGAAGGCTTTTAATATGTTGGCCAGCAATTCCAACATGAACAATATTTATATTTACATTGGATTGAACACTTGCCGCTTCTACAGCTTGTGTAATACTTGCAACTGTTTTTTGAATATTGGCAACCATCCCTCTATTAACTCCTGAAGATTCTGCATAGCCCACACCTAAAACCTCAATCTTATTGGTTCCACTCCGCCTGCCCACGGTAACACAGATTTTTGTGGTGCCAATATCAAGCCCTACAACAATCGGTGCTTCATTACTGGATGTAATTCTTTTTTCCATATCCCTATTAATTAATGCTGTTATTTATTAAATTCTCCTCTTTTACACATACTAATTGATTCGCAAAACTCAAATTCACCGCTTTATAGGTATCCCAACCAACTGTTGGAGCAACATATTTATAAAACAATAATAATTTATTGAATTTCACTTGTAACGAATCGGCATTACCCAATATAATTTGGTGCTTTCCAACTCTAGGTACCATCTCTATTTCTTTATTTCCATTTACATATAATTGTTCAATCTGATCATTCCATATCGAATCTGCTTGAATAAATTTTGCGGTTTCAAACAATCCCTTTAACAAAGGAGTTTCTATACTATCTAAGTTTTTGCCAAACGCTTCGGTAATAAGACCATTGGCTGCTAAGACATTTGGAGCATAATGAGCAGACAGGGGCATTTTAACTTCATTTTCATCTAAATAAAAATCCTCTCCGCGTGCATTAATAATCCGTACTACAGCTTCTCTTTGTTTAATATTTATAGTCATCATTCCATTCATATCCACACTTACTAAAGCTTGTTCTATAAAAGGGATCGCTTGTAGATCTTGTTCAATCTTATGGATTGGCAAACTGGATAAAGTTTTTCCAATAATTTCTCCATGCTTTTCCATTAATAACCGATCAACATCCTCTCGGACTACAAATGATTGTTCACCCGGAATAATAATCCGCAAATCACTGCAAGCAAAATCATTGCTTTTAACGGATATAAAACTCATTAAAAAGCCTAGGCCAACCACACAGCCAAGCCAAAACAGACTGAGAAATACCCTTCTCCATTTTATATTTTGTATCCGTTTAATCATGGGTTAAAATTTCTTTAATAGGTTTCACTAAACGGTCAATATCACCTGCTCCAACAGTCAAAATAAGTTCAGGGCGCATCTTCTCAATATCGCTCAAAGCCTCCTGCGGAGACAAAATTACCTTATTGGATAATTGAATCTTATCGAGTAACCATTGCGACGTAATTCCTTCGATTGGCTTTTCCCTAGCCGGATAAATGGGTAACAATATTAGTTTATCGATACCATCACAACTTAACGCCGTTGCAAACTCCTCCCCAAAATCGCGGGTCCGGGAAAACAAATGCGGTTGAAATAAAACTGTTAATTTATGATTAGGATAAATACTTTTTACAGCCTCAAAGCAGGCTTCCAATTCTTTGGGATGATGAGCATAATCATCTATATAGATATTATTCTCATTTTTTACAATATATTGGAAGCGGCGCTTAATTCCTTTGAAACTCCCCAAGGCCAATTTAATTGAATCATTAGGTACCCCGCAAGCTTTCGCAGCTGCGATTGCAGCCACTGCATTTTCAATATTGTGTTTACCAGGTATTCCCAATAAAATGTCATTTATAACTTCTCCGTCATGATGATAATCAAAATAGAACTCCGTATCTATTATTCTAATATTAGAAGCATATATATCTGTATTCTCCTTTATACCATAGAAACAATCGGCTGGCAAATCCAACCCTTGACGAATGATCCTTGAACCACCAATTTTAACCTGGCTAATAAACAGCTTAAATGAATCAATAAGATGTTTATGATCACCATATATATCCAAATGATCTGCATCCATTGAAGTTACAATGGCAATATCAGGATGCAGCGTTAAAAAGGAACGGTCAAATTCATCCGCTTCTACAACCATAATATTACTGGAAGAAAACAAAACGTTTGAATTATAATTGATAGAAATGCCTCCTAAAAATGCAGAACATAAAAATCCACTATCTGTAAGAATATGTGCTACAAGGGTAGATGTTGTTGTTTTTCCATGAGTACCCGCAATGGCAATCGTAAATTTATTCGCACTCAGAAAGCCCAACACTTCCGATCTTTTATGCAATGTATGTCCGGCTGTTTTAAATGCCTGAACAATATTTGATTCTGCAGGAATAGCCGGAGTATAAATTACCAGCGTTTCCTGCTTGTCCTCGAGAAAGATAGTTGAAACCTGATTTGCAGCATCTTCAAAAAGGATAGCTATCCCCTCATTCATTAATTCTTTAGTTAAATCAGTTTCAGTTTTGTCATAACCATTAACTAGATATCCCAAATGATGAAAATAACGAGCAAGACCACTCATGCCAATGCCACCTATACCAATTAGATAAATATTTTTGATATGATCGATCTTCATTTAAACCCCCTCTGCTAATTTTAATACTTCACTTGCTATAACCTCATCCGAATCCACAATTGCTAATTCTTTAATATGAGATGATAATTCATTACACCTAATTTCATTATTCAACAAATCAATTGCTGTGTTCACCAAACGATCCTGGGCATTCACATCCTTTATAATAATAGCTGCATTTTTGCTTTCTAAAGACCTTGCGTTTACCGATTGATGATCCTCTGCAACATTTGGTGATGGAACTAAAATCACTGGCTTTCCCACAACACATAATTCGGCAATTGTTCCAGCTCCTGCCCTGGAAATAATTACATCTGCAGCAGCATAAGCTAAATCCATGCGTTGTAAAAAAGGAAACAACTTGACCTGCGACTTATATTCCGCTGGAATCCTATCCTTATATAAATCGTAATAATAAGCACCACATTGCCAAATAATTTGAATATGATGAGCAATAATTTTTTCAATTGCACTGAAAACGCTATTGTTTAAAGTTAATGAGCCTAAACTTCCTCCAATTATTAAAACGGTCTTTCTATTTTCAGATAAATTATAATAATCTAATGCTTCGTATCTCTTTCCTTCAATATCGACAGATTCTTTCCGGATCGGGTTTCCGGTTAAAAGAATTTTATCGGCGGGGAAAAACTTGTCCATATGATCAAATGCAACACATATTTTAAAAGCCCTTTTACTCAATTTTTTATTGGTAATGCCAGCATACGAATTTTGCTCTTGAATAATATAAGGAATACGATGATTTCCAGCTGCATAAAGCAGTGGCCCTGAAGCATAACCTCCAACACCCACTACGACATCTGGTTTAAAATCACGTAATATCTTATTAGCCATTCTCACACTTTTCAATAACTTAAAAGGTAAACTCAAATTCTTTAAAATAGACTTCCGGTTAAATCCTTGAATTTCCAATCCAATAATCTCAAATCCTGCAGCGGGAACTTTCTCCATTTCCATTCTGCCTATCGCCCCTACAAACAATATTTCGGTATCAGGCGCAATGCGTTTTAAAGCACGTGCAATTGAAACCGCCGGAAATATGTGTCCGCCTGTTCCTCCTCCACTAATTATTATTCGCTTGCCTGTTTTCATAACCTTAACCCATTGCAGGGATTTCACCTACAATAACCTTTTTATTTGGATCTGATTTCACTTCTTCAATGTTTCTGCTTACGCTTAATATAATTCCCAAAGCAACGCTTGTAAAAAGAATAGAAGTACCGCCCATACTCACCAATGGAAGGGGAACACCTGTAACCGGACCCAGCCCTACAGCAACCGCCATATTGGCTAAAGCCTGAATGGTTAAACTAAATCCTAATCCGGCTGCAAGCAAAGCACCAAATGCCTTCGGGCTCTGGGTTACAATTCTTATACATCGATACATAAATACAATATATAAGGTAACTAATATCAAGGCGCCAAAAGCACCATATTCTTCTACTATAATTGCAAAAATAAAGTCAGAATAAGGATGTGGAAGCACATTCCTTTCCGTGCTATTTCCAGGGCCCTTTCCAAAAAAACCACCCGTAGCGATAGCGATTTTTGAATGATCGGCTTGATAGGATTTATCAGGATCAGCTTCTCCACCACTCAAATAAGTACCTATCCTGGATGTATAAGTTGCCCGACGTGGCCCGGCAAACATTACTATGGCTAGCAGTATGCCGCCACCTACACAAACCAATGCTATCTGTTTTAAACTTATTCTCCCTATTATCAATAACAGGATACTTACACCAAACAACATTAAAGCAGTCGATAAATTTGCCCAGGCTATAAGCACAAAAATTATACAAACAGAACCCATTACTGGAATAAAGCTATTTTTAACATCTTTGATATTGCCTTGCTTTCGTGTAAGCATTCTTGCTAAAAAGGTTATTAACGCAAGTTTTGCCAAATCTGAGGTTTGAAAAGTCTGGTTAATTACAGGTATGGTAACCCAACGATTCGCATCGTTAATCGTGTCTCCAAAAATCAATGTATAAAGCAAAATCGGAATGGTTACAATCATTAAGATTTTAGATATACCAGCATAATAACGGTAATCAAGTAAATGAGAAAAATACATCAAAGCAAACCCTCCAACGATCATGGAAGTATGCTTTATAAGATATACTTCAGAACCTTTGCTATTTTTATAAGCTAACGTGCCAACCGAACTATAAACAGCAAGCATAGACCAAATGGACAAGACAATTACAATTATCCATATCCAACGATCACCCTTTAGTTTGCTAAATATTCTATCTACCATTGTTATTTACTTTTATAGCTTTACAATTCACGAACAGCGGCCTTGAATTGATTTCCACGGTCTTCGTAATTTTTAAATAAATCAAAACTTGCACAAGCCGGAGATAGTAAAACCGTATCACCTTTTTTTGCCAGACTATAAGCTAAAGTTACTGCCTCTTTCATTGAATTGGTATTTACAATAACATCCGTATCATCCTCAAATGCGCCATGAATACGGGCGTTATCTTTTCCTATACACACAATTGCACTTACTCTACTGCGAACCAGATCTTTTAATATATTATAATCATTCCCTTTATCTACACCACCCATAATTAAAACTACATTAGATGGCATACTTTCTAAAGCGTACCAAACGGAGTTTACATTTGTAGCTTTAGAATCGTTAATAAAGTTAATTCCACCGATTTGAGAAACATGCTCCAAGCGATGTTCAATATTTTGGTACTCACCCATACTCTCCCGTATAGATTCATTACGTAGCTCTAATACTTTTGCCACTATGCCCGAAGCCATATTATTGTATATATTGTGCTTCCCTTGAAGGGCTAATTCGTTTATTGACATAATGAATGGAGATTGGTTTGTAATTTGTATAATTATGTTATTCTTTTCATCCAAGAAAGCACCCTCGTTCAGTTGTTGTAGCTGACTAAATCTTATGCCTTTTGCTTTACTTTTATATTTTATTAATCCCTTTTGGATTTCTTCGTCATCTATATTGTAAATGAAAACATCATTTTCATCTTGGTTCTGAATAATTCTAAACTTTGATTGAACATAATTTTCCATTTTATAATCATACCGATCTAAATGATCAGGTGTTATATTTAATAACACAGCAAAATCAGCCTTAAGCTGTGTCATATCATCTAGCATAAAACTGCTTATTTCAAGAACATAATAATCATAGCTCTCGTTTGCTACTTGTAAAGCAAAGCTTTTTCCAATATTGCCAGCTAAACCAACATTTAACCCTGCCTTTTGCAAAATAAACCAAGTGAGGGTTGCTGTTGTTGATTTTCCGTTAGATCCTGTTATACAAATCAATTTTGCTGAAGTATATTGCGCTGCAAATTCAATTTCTGATATAACTTCAATATTCCTTTCTCTTATCTTTTCAACAATTGAAGCCGTTTGAGGAATACCAGGACTTTTAACAATAATATCAGCACCCAAAATTTTGCTTTCAGTATGCAATTGTTCTTCAAAGTCAATATGAAAACTTAAAAGTTCTTTCTTATATTCTGGCAGGATAGTTCCAAAATCAGAAACGAACACCGTATAACCTTTTTGCTTAGCTAGGATTGCAGCTCCAACGCCACTTTCTCCAGCGCCCAAAACAACAAGATTTCGCTTAGCAGATTTTTCTATAGTATGTTGATTTTTTAACATCCCCTTATCGAATCTTAAGTGTCACAATGGTTATAATTGCCAATAATATCCCAATAATCCAGAAACGGGTAACAATTTTTGATTCATGATAACCCTTTTTCTGAAAATGATGATGAAGAGGCGACATTAAAAATACCCTTATGCCTTCACCGTATTTTTTCTTTGTGTATTTAAAATATGAAACTTGAACTATTACCGATACCAATTCAATTAGGAAGACTCCACATAGAACGGGAATCAACAGTTCCTTCCGGATCATAATTGCAAAAGCAGCGATAATCCCACCAATTGCCAAACTACCGGTATCACCCATAAAAACTTGTGCCGGATAAGAATTATACCATAAGAAACCGACACATGCTCCTACAAAAGCGCCAGCAAACACCACTAATTCTCCTGAATTAGGAATATACATGATGTTTAAATAATCTGCGAAAATGGAGTTACCGGAAACATAGGCTAAAATGGCAAGCGTAATTCCTATAATAGCAGAAATACCAGTAGCCAAACCATCAATACCATCAGTAATATTAGCTCCATTAGAAACAGCAGTAACAATAAAAACCACTACGATTAGAAACAGAGGAAACACAAATTCACCAGCTGGAATACCAAATAACGTAAGTACATTTCCATAATCGAACTCATTCTTTTTATAGAAAGGAAGATTAGTTTTGGTAGATTTTGTATCCTGAGTATAATAACTTTGTCCGTTAACGCCTACTTGCTTATTTATTTGAGCTTCTGCCGGAACTTGGTTAACCGCTACTTTTTGGCGAACTAAGATATCTGGATGATATTGCATCGTGCACGCTATGATTACTCCTAAACCTATCTGACCGATAATTTTAAACCTTCCTGCAAGGCCCTCTTTATTTTTCCTGAATACTTTAATATAATCATCTAAAAAACCAATGGCACCCATCCAAATCGTGGTAACAAGCATTAGAATTACATAAATGTTTTCGAGCTTTGCAAATAGAAGTGTAGGTATTAAAATACCTCCCAATATAATTAACCCTCCCATCGTTGGGGTTCCTTGTTTCTGTGCTTCTCCAGCTAAGCCTAAATTCCGGACTGTTTCCCCAACTTGTCGGTTATGCAACATTCGGATTAAACGCCCTCCATATACGGTTGTGATTACTAAAGATAAGATCACGGCCATGGCCGTTCTAAACGAAATATAATTAAACAAACCTCCAGCGGGAATGTGGACGTATTGTTCGAGATATTTAAATAAATAATATAGCATATTTCGTCTCTTATTGTTCTTTAAAAGTTTCTTTCAATACTTCCTTGTCATCAAAAGGATGTTTAATTCCCATAACATCTTGGTAGGTTTCATGACCTTTACCTGCTACCAAAACAATATCGCCTGGCTGAGATAAATGACAGGCCGCGCGAATGGCTTCCCTTCTATCAGATATCGTAAAAGACTTCCGTCTTTTATCAGCCGAAATTCCCTGCTCCATATCTTTTAGAATTGCAAGCGGATCTTCCGTGCGCGGATTGTCTGAGGTTAAAATTACCTTATCACTTAAATCGACAGCTACTTTTGCCATAACAGGGCGCTTAGTCTTATCCCGATCTCCACCGCAGCCAACTACAGTAATTATCTGGGCGTCTCCCGTTCTTAACTGACGTATTGTTAACAATACATTTTCCAGGGCATCAGGAGTGTGCGCATAATCAACAATAGCAACTTTGCCATCGGAAGAAATTAAAGTTTCAAAACGACCTTCGGCACCTGGTAAACGGCTTAAAACGGTGAGTACCTTTCTGGTATCTTGATCAAGCAACATAGCCGTGCTATACACAGCTAAAATATTGTGTGCATTAAATTCGCCTACAAGCTTTACCCAAACCTCCTCTTTATCAATAGTCAACAGCATTCCTCCAAAATGACTTTCGATAATCCGTGCATTATAATCAGCCAGTTTTTTCAAACCATATGTTTTCTTGTAGGCATTTGTATTTTGTAACATTACCATGCCATTCTTGTCATCAATATTGGTTAAAGCAAATGCATTTTTAGGTAGCGTATCAAAAAAAGCTTTCTTAGCTTTAATATAATTATCAAACGTTAAGTGAAAATCTAAATGATCATGAGAAATATTAGTGAATAATCCTCCGGTAAATTTCAAACCCGAAATACGATGCTGAACTATGGCGTGTGAACTTACTTCCATAAAACAATAATCACAGCCTTCTTTAAGCATTCTATGAAGTAAATAATTAAGGCTTATCGGGTCGGGTGTTGTATGTGTAGCAGGGATAATTTGGTCGCCAATCTTATTTTCAACTGTGGAAAGCAAGCCAGTATAATAGCCTAAGCCTTCAAATAACTGATGCAAAAGCGTAGCTACAGTTGTTTTGCCATTTGTACCTGTAACACCAACCAGTTTAATCTTTTCAGAAGGTTTATCATAGTAATTATGGGCAGCAATTGCTAAAGCTAAAGCAGAATCATCAACCAAACAATAGGTAATTCCTTTAATCAACTGTATAGGAAGTTGTTGGCACACGATTGCTATTGCACCTTTTTCAATTGCTTTTTCAATGTAGCTATGGCCATCCGTTTGAGTTCCCTTAACTGCGATAAAAAGGTCCCCGCCTTCAACTTTACGTGAATCGAAATGAATATGATGAACAAAAATATCCAACGATCCTGTGAATTGCAGGATATTAATTTCGTTCAATATTTCGTTTAACTTCTTCATTTCAGTTCAATTGAAATTAATAGATTCTTTGTCAATTGTTCTCCGGCAGCAATTGACTGATTTACGACTTTCCCTTTACCGCTGACAGAAACTTTGAAACCAGCGTTACCCAAAATATACAGCGCATCTTTCAATCCCATACCCAGTAAATTGGGAACTTCCCCAATCGTTACGTCTATATCTTCATAAGCAACTTGTGCACTGTCTTTTTTTACGGTGCTTGCCTTTCTAACTCCAAATTCTTTGTATAAACGATTAACAGCTTCAATAGAACCAGCCTTTGTATCAGGTTCTATGTGATTATTAGCGGATTTAAAAGAATTAAAACTTTGATACATAGCCATATCGCCTGCATAGACCCGCTGGGCAATTTCACTAAAAATTGGACCTGCAACACTCGCTGCATAATAACCGTTTCTCGGATTCTGTATCACCACAATCATTGAATATTTTGGCTTATTAGCAGGGAAATATCCAGCAAATGAAGCCTGATATTTTCGTTTACCGTGATAACCTGCAGCACCATCTGCCATTTGAGCAGTACCCGTTTTTCCTGCTATTTTAAACATGGAATTTTTCAATCCTTTTCCTGTACCATTCTCTACAGTCCCTTCTAACATTTCCTGCAATTTATTTATGGTAGTAGTAGAAGCAATTTGTTCATCAATAACACGTGCTTGATATTGCTCTATGGTATTACCTAAACGACGGATCTCACGAACAAAAAGAGGACTTAGCATCTTTCCATCATTGGCAATCGCATTATAAAAAACCAGCATTTGCAATGGCGTCATTAATAATTCATAACCATAAGACATTTGCGTCAATGATAGTCCGCTCCACGATTTTGCATCAGGCGTTTTAATTAATGGTTTTCCTTCACCTGGAAATTGCAAACCTAATTTTGAATTTAAATGAAGCCTATGCAAGTGCTTGGTAAATTCGGCCGGACTATCTTTATAGTGGGTATATATAAGTTTGGTTACTGCCGTGTTTGAAGAAACTTCGAAAGCTCTTTTTACACTAATTTTTCCATAGCCTCCATTATGAGAATCTTTTACCGTTTTTCCGTAAACCCGATAGGTACCATCACCCGTATCTACAATCGTATTTGTATCAATTTTACCGTCTTCAATGGCTACTAAGTAAGATGCAAGCTTAAATGTTGACCCGGGTTCAGCACTTTGAGCAATCGCATAATTGAATTTCTCCTTATATACACCTTCAGAAACCCGTGTATAGTTAGCAACGGCACGAACCTCTCCTGTTTCAACCTCCATTAAAATAACGCAACCATTATCTGCATTGCTTTTTATTAACTGCTTTTCTAAAGCACGTTGTGCAACATCCTGCATACCGATATTGATTGTAGAAATTATATCGGCACCATCAATAGGCGCAACATCCATATCGGGGTTTACAGGCATCCAAACGCCACCTGCAATACGCTGAACAAGTCGTTTGCCGCCCTCTCCATCAATATAATTCGCATAAGCGCCTTCTAAACCAACTGGTTGAACATGTTCGTTTTTATATCCAATCGTACGTTCAGCTAAATTTTTAAAAGGCATAATCCGCTTATTCTTTTGCTCAGCTATCATTCCGCCCTTCATAATCCCTAAATTAAAAATGGGAAACGTCCTCATTTTTTTCATTGACTGATAGCTGACATCCCGCTTTATTAGAAAATATCGATTTTTCTGGTTTCTTGCAACACGTAACAATCGGGAATATTGAGGTGCGGTTTTATCACCGAAAAAAGACGATAAGACCTTAGCTAACGAGTCAACTTTTGAATAGAAGTCACCATCTTCTGAAATACCAGGCGCAAGCAAATCCATCCGTATATCGTATTCCGGAACCGAAGTAGCAAGTAAACTTCCATCTACAGAATAAATATTCCCACGGGCTGCATCAACATCTACATATCGGGTTGATAAACTATCGGCCATAGCAGCCCACTTTTCACCATGAACCAATTGTATTGTAAACATCTTATACAATACAGCCAACGCTATCACTACCATTATCCCAAAGGAAATATAGGCTCTTAGCAATATGTCAGTTCTGATATTCATATTTTACAACAACCTTATTTTTTATTTTCTTTTTTTACTACTATTTTTCTTGGTGGAACAACAAGCTCTCTCAAACCTACTGTATCAACTAAAGCCAACACCTCAGACTGTGTACTCTTAAGCATTAAGTCGGCTTTCAATGTTTTAAATTCCCAACTAAGAACTTTTACTTCATTATTTATTTTAGAAATTTTCCGTACTGTATTCTCAGCATAATGCCTGTTTGCTATATATATAATTCCCAAAAAAGCTAAAAAAAGCAAAAAAGGAATACTATTAACAACAGTTATCGACGACATCTTACCACCTGAAAGCAACCTGCGAGTAAATTCTTCAATTGCCGATGCCTTTGCCTCAACAGCATCTTGCATTTCTTGTTGCACTTCTTCACTTAGTGGTTCCTTTTTGTAAGTATTAGCCATAATCTAAATCTTTTCTGCAATTCTTAATTTTGCACTACGAGCACGATTATTACTTTCAACCTCTTCTTGAGAAGCCACGATAATCTTTTTCGAAATAACTTTAAAAGGCTTAATCTCATTACCGAAAAAGTCCTTTTCAACTTCCCCTCTGAATTTTCCTTTTAACATAAAGTTCTTTACCAAGCGGTCTTCTAATGAATGGTAAGACATTACCACTAATCTGCCCCCAGGTTTCAAAACGGAAACCGACTGAATTAAAAAAGCCTCTAAAGCCTCAAGCTCTTTATTTACCTCAATGCGTAAGGCCTGAAAAACTTGAGCATAGTATTTATTCTCTTTATTTCTAGGCACCACCTTTGCTATGGAAGTCTTCAATTGATTAACATGAACAATCGGTTCATGGATCCTTGCATTGATTATAGTTTTAGCAAGAGTTTTTGCATTCTGAATTTCTCCATACATTCCAAAAATCCGATGCAAGTCTTCTTCACTATAATCATTGATAATATCTTTTGCATCCAAATCTCCAATTTGATCCATACGCATATCCAATTCCGCATCAAAACGGGTAGAAAATCCACGCGCTCGTTCGTTTATTTGATGTGAAGAAATTCCCAGATCGGCCAAAATTCCATCAACTGACTGAACTCCATGAAGTTTTAAATTATTTTTTAAAAAGCGAAAATTTTGATGAATCAGGGTAAACCGTTTATCCTCAATTGTATTTTTCAGGGCATCCGGATCTTGATCAAAGGCATACAATTTCCCTGAATCGCCTAACTTTTTTAATATTTCCTTAGAATGCCCGCCACCACCGAAGGTTACATCCACATAAATTCCATTCGGATTTATATGAAGTCCTTCAATACATGCATCAAGCATAACCGGAATATGATACTCATTCTCCATCTTCCCTCCTTCTTAAATTTCCCATAACCTCTTCTGCTAAAAGAGCAAAATCATCACCCTCATTTTCCCACTGCTCATCATATTTAGTTTTCGACCAAACTTCAATCTTGTTAAACTGACTCGCCAATACTACCTCTGAAGTAATAGCTGCATAAGCCTGCAAAGATTTTGGAATTAATACTCTGCCTGCAGCATCTAATGACAATTCAGTAGCGCCCCGCATAAATTTTCGGATAAAATCTCTGCTCTTTCGCTCAAATTGATTCAAGCGACTGAGCTCATCCATTATTTTATTCCATTCAGTACGGGTATAAATCACCAAATGAGCCTCTAAACCTCGGTTTATTACAAGTCCCTCCCGCT
>Ga0160445_100559_pt1 | contig 17263 bp, 11 predicted proteins | sample HID1972M_E1MG_FD_108215 | JGI IMG/M metagenome (GOLD analysis project Ga0160445, IMG submission 108215) | Enriched pill bug-associated microbial communities from UW Madison campus, WI, USA - HID1972M_E1 MG | ecosystem: Host-associated > Arthropoda: Insects > Digestive system > Unclassified ... | reverse complement strand
GTAATTTCATTCCTACAATGTATGCAGCCGGTATCAAAAAATAAAAACACAACGTTTCCTTTAGTTACCAAACTTGTCCGCATAATTGGCTGATTGTTATTTATATTAAAGAAGGTAAATTCTGGCACCATTTCAGGCGCATTGCCCTGAATTGGATTTGTACAACCAATAGATATAACTATTGACATAATAACAACTAAAATAGAACGAAACATAAGACCTATAGCTTTATTTATATATAATTCGATATGTGAACCAATGATTTTTCAGCCAAATTTATAAAAATAAATCAATTTAAAGTTTACATACTTTTCCTATGTCGGGTGTTATTAATATCTTTGAAGAAAAAATCACAGTTTGAAAAAGCGAATAGCCATTTTTGCGTCCGGATCAGGATCAAATGCCCAAAAAATTTTAGAATATTTTAGGGATAATAGCTTAGCTGAAGTTTCTATTATTTTAAGCAACAATCCAGAAGCTTATGTACTGCAAAGAGCTGACAATTTTGAAACTCCTACTCATGTTTTTGATAAAGAGGAATTCTATCAAACAGATTCAATAGTAGACTTATTAAAAAACCTTCAAATTGATTTGGTGGTTTTAGCCGGATTCTTATGGTTAATTCCCGCTAATTTAATTAATGCATTCCCTAATCAGATTATTAATATCCACCCTGCATTATTACCATCATTTGGTGGCAAAGGCATGTATGGAGATCGAGTACATCAAGCGATAATTGAAGCAAAAGAAACCGAATCGGGCATCACCATACATTTTGTCAATGAAAATTTTGACGAAGGTGGAATTATTTATCAAGCAAAATATAAAATTGAACCCAATGATACCCTTGAATTGATTCGCTTTAAAGGTCAACAATTGGAACATCTTCACTATCCGAAAATAATTGAAACCATCATAAAAGAATTAAATAATTAAATCGCAATATATACTATAATGAGTCATCCTGTTAAAATAAAAAACGCTTTAATTTCCGTTTATTACAAAGATAATTTAGAACTTCTATTACAACTTTTACAAAAATATGGGATAAAGATTTATTCTACTGGAGGAACTGAAAAGTTCATCCGTGATTTAGGTATGGAAGTTATTGCAGTTGAAGATCTGACAGGCTATCCTTCCATTCTGGGAGGAAGGGTAAAAACGCTACATCCTTGTGTATTTGGTGGCATCTTAGCACGTCGGGATAATTCAAGTGATGTAGAGCAAACTCAAGAATATAAAATACCTGAAATTGATTTGGTAATTGTTGATCTTTATCCTTTTGAGGAAACTGTTAAATCTGGAGCCAGTGAAGAAGACATTATTGAAAAAATAGATATAGGTGGAATTTCTTTAATTCGCGCAGCTGCAAAAAATCATAAAGACGTTGTTATTTTATCTTCACAGGATGACTATAGGGAATTCGAAAATATGCTTGTAGAAAATGAAGGCTACACTACCTTAGAACAACGCAAATATTTCGCTAAAAGAGCTTTCCATACCTCTTCGCACTACGATACAACTATATTTAATTATTTTAACAATGACAGTATTGACCCTTTAACTGTGTTTAAACATAGTGAAGTGCAATTCAAGAATCTTCGTTACGGAGAAAATCCGCATCAAAGTGCTGTATTTTATGGTGATTTAGATTCTATGTTTACCAAATTAAATGGCAAAGAATTATCCTATAACAATTTGGTAGATGTTGATGCAGCTGTAGCTTTAATCGATGAATTTTCAGAACCAACATTTGCAATTTTAAAACACACCAATGCATGCGGAATTGCAAGCAATGATTCAATTATAGAAGCCTGGAGAACTGCATTAGCGTGTGATCCGGTTTCAGCGTTCGGTGGAGTTTTAATTTGCAATGGTAAAATTGAAAAAGAAACCGCAGAAGAAATCAACAATTTATTTTTTGAAGTTCTCATTGCACCTGAATATAGTGAAGAAGCGTTACGCGTTTTAACAGCAAAGAAAAACCGAATTATTCTTCAACGTAAAGACACGAAACTTCCTGTAAAACATTTTAAAACTTTATTGAATGGGGTTATCCAACAAGATAAAGACACAGCTATTGAAGACATCGAACAAATGGAATGTGTTACTGAACGCGAACCCACAGCAAACGAGTTAACCGACTTATTGTTTGCGCTTAAAATTGTAAAACATACAAAATCCAATACCATTGTTCTTGTTAAAAATGGGCAATTGCTTGCAAGTGGAGTTGGGCAAACATCTCGTGTTGATGCGTTAACTCAAGCCATAGAAAAAGCAAAGCATTTTAAATTCAGTTTAGAAGGGGCTGTTATGGCGTCAGACGCGTTCTTCCCTTTTCCTGATTGTGTTGAAATTGCAGCAAATGCAGGAATAACATCCGTTCTTCAACCTGGGGGCTCCATAAAGGACAAGGAATCTGTGAATATGGCCGACAAGAAAAATATTTCAATGGTTCTTACTGGAGTTCGTCACTTTAAACATTAATTTATCTGTTATTTCTTTATCTTGCCTAGCTTAATGCATTTTATGCAGATTATTATTATTCATTTTTGTAGAAAATAAACAAGCATTTCTATAAAAAGGAATTAACTTTGCAATCAATTTATAATTTAATTAAAAAATATCCGAATGGGGTTATTTAACTGGTTCACTCAAGAAGTTGCCATTGACTTAGGTACTGCTAATACACTTATTATATACAACGATAAAGTTGTCGTTGATGAACCTTCTATTGTTGCTTTTGACCGCACAACAAATAAAGTAATTGCAATAGGACGCCAGGCCATGCAAATGGAAGGTAAAACACATGCTAATATCCGTACTGTCCGTCCTTTAAAAGATGGTGTTATTGCAGATTTCAATGCTGCTGAGCATATGATCCGAGGAATGATCAAAAAAATCAACAACGGTAAAGGCTGGTTTTTTCCATCTTTAAGAATGGTAATTTGTATTCCTTCAGGAATCACAGAAGTAGAGAAACGTGCCGTTCGGGATTCAGCTGAAATAGCTGGGGCAAAAGAAGTTTACCTTATTCATGAGCCTATGGCAGCTGCTGTAGGTATAGGAATCGATGTAGATGAACCTATGGGAAATATGATCATTGATATTGGTGGTGGAACAACAGAAATTGCTGTTATTGCACTCTCTGGTATTGTATGCGATCAGTCGATCCGTGTCGCTGGAGATAATTTCGATTCAGATATCATTAACTATATTCGTCGTCAACACAATATTATGATCGGTGAACGTACTGCTGAAAAAATTAAGATTGAAGTAGGTTCTGCCTTACCAGAATTACAAGATCCACCTGAAGACTTTGCAGTTCAAGGAAGAGATTTAATGACAGGTGTTCCAAAACAAATCACCGTTTCGTATACTGAAATTGCACATTGCTTAGATAAGTCTATTTCCAAAATTGAAGAAGGCATATTAAAGGCCTTAGAAATAACTCCTCCTGAGCTATCTGCTGATATTTACCAAACCGGTATCTATTTAACCGGAGGCGGGGCATTGCTTCGTGGTTTAGATAAACGAGTTCATGCGAAAACAAAATTACCTGTACATATTGCCGAAGACCCATTACGTGCAGTTGTACGGGGAACAGGTATTTCACTGAAAAACATTAGTGGATTTAAATTCTTAATGCAATAAAAAGATATGAGATATGAAACACCCAAATCTCATATCTCATTCTTCAAATTTAAAATATGCGCAATCTTTGGATATTCATAAATAGATACGGTACTTTCTTTTTGTTTATCCTCTTTTTTGGTATTGCATTGATTCTTGTTGTTCGCAACAATACCTTTCAACGGGCAAGCGCTTTAAATTCTTCTAATCAAATCACTGGCAAGGCATATCAACAAGTAGATTATTTCAAGGGATATCTCAGTTTAAATGAAACCAACCTTGCTCTTTCAAAAGAAAATGCAACCTTAAGAGCCTTATTAAAAGGTTCTAATTATAATAATCATCTTATTACCAATATAGTCCGTGATAGTTTACAAGAACCACAATATTCTTATATTGAGGCACGGGTAATTAACAATAGCATAAATCAAAAAAACAATTACCTTACAGTAAATCGGGGCTCCAAACATGGGGTTAAGAAAGGGATGGGAGTAATTTCTTCCACCGGCATAGTGGGGATTGTGCTCAACGTTTCTGAAAACTTTTCTACTATTCAATCTCTATTGCATTCAGATACTCGCATCAGTGCCAGTTTAGCCAAAAGCCAGGCCTTTGGTTCATTGGTTTGGGGAGTACAGGCGTACGACCCCAAAAAGGCCTTGTTAAGGGATATCCCAAATCATGTAAAAGTTGAAAAAAATGAGCAGGTAATTACCTCTGGATTCTCTTTATTCCCTCCAGGAATAGTAATTGGAACTGTATTAGAAACTGGTTTAACCAGTGGAAGCAGCTTCCTTGATATCAGTGTATTGTTAAACAATGATTTTAGTACCTTACGGTATGTTTATATAATTATTGACAGGTATTCGGAAGAAAAAGAAAGCCTTGAAGTGAAAAATTTAGAAAATGACTAAATTACTGTTAGAAAACCTTCTTCGTTTTTTGTTGCTAATCTTAGCTCAAATATTTTTATTCAAAAATATGGGTTATTATAACTTGGCCGCTCCTTTTCCATATATAATGGCGTTGATGCTATTACCTGTTCGTATTTCAAAAGGATTATTATTTCTAATAGCTTTTTTGACTGGGTTAACGATCGACACATTTTACGATACCTTAGGAATGCATGCAGCTGCCTGCGTCACCTTAGCCTGGGTGCGTGTAATTTTCATGAATCTAACCCTGCAAGATGATGATCACGATTCATTAGCATCGCCTGGAATTGGACAAATGTCGTTCCGGTGGTTTCTCATTTATGCTTTTGTATTAAGTTTTTTTCATCATTTAACTTTGTATTTGTTAGAGAGTTTTACCTTAAATAACATCTTGTTCACTTTAACAAGCATTGTTTTTAGTTGTATATTTACAACCATTCTAATCGTACTGTTTGAGTTGATTTTTTATAGAAGGAAAAAACGGTGAATAGCTATTTTGCTCGAAAATTTATTATTCAAGGTATCATCATTGCAGCTGCAGTTATTATCCTGATGCGCCTATTTTATATTCAGGTTATTGATGACTCTTATTATCTTTCTGCAGAAAACAATGTTTTGCGTAAAGTAATAATCTATCCCGCACGTGGAGTTATTTTAGATCGCAATTCCAAAGTCCTTGTTCAAAACGAACCTGTTTACGATCTTTTGGTAACACCCAGAGAAGTAAAAAATATTGATACCGCGTTATTTTGTGAGTTAATTGATATAGATAAGGAAGGTTTTATTAAACGTTTTACTAAAGCAAAAAATTACTCTCCTTACAAAGCATCTATTTTTGAAAAGCAGCTTTCTGCTGAAACCTATGCACGTTTACAGGAACAGCTCTATAAATTCAGAGGGTTTTATGTTCAAAATCGTACGGTTAGAAATTATCCTGACAGTATTGCCGCTCAGTTTCTGGGATATATAAATGAAGTTACCGAAAAAGATATCAAGCGAAGTTCAGGATTTTATAGACCTGGCGATTATATCGGAGTTAGTGGAGTAGAAAGTGCCTATGAAGATTTATTGAGAGGTCAGCGTGGTGTCCAGAACCTTATGGTAGACGCTTTTAATCGCCCCAAAGGGCATTTCGCTGATGGGAAATATGACACTTTAGCCGTAGCGGGAGAAGATTTAATGTCCTCGCTCGATAAAAATTTGCAAATCCTAGGTGAACAACTTCTAAAAAATAAGATTGGAACTATAGTCGCCATAGAACCCCAAACCGGAGAGATATTAAGCTTTGTTAGCAGTCCTTCCTATAATCCGAATATGATGGTAGGTAGAGAGCGAGGCAACAATTATATGAAATTACTATACGACCCTTATAAACCTATGTTTATTCGTCCTATTCAGGCGCAATATCCTCCTGGATCGGTCTTTAAAGTTGTAAGTGCATTAATAGCGCAGCAAGCAGGAATGATTACCAGTACCATGCCTTTTTATTGTTCTGGAGGATACCACTATGGCAGAAGCGGCCTCCTACGTTGCACACATGTGCACGGATCAATAAATCTAGTATCTTCAATTCAAACCTCTTGTAATCCTTATTATGCTTCTACATACGCAAAGATGATCGATGGCAGAGGAAAAAAACCTTCTGAAGCCTATAAGGATTGGAGAGAAGCAGTGCAGAAATTTGGAATCGGTCAAAAACTAGGTATTGACTTACCTGGCGAAAACTCGGGAAACCTTCCTCTTGCTGATTTCTATACCAAACACTTTGGAAATGACAAATGGACTTCTGCTTATAATATTTCCTTATCTATCGGACAAGGTGAAATGGGTATCACTCCTCTTCAAATGGCAAACATAATGGCTATTGTTGCTAATCGGGGTCACTATTATAGGCCTCATTTGATTAAATCGATAGGAGAAAAAAAAATCACCAAACCAGAATTTACTGAAAAAATTTCAGTGGGCGTTGATACCAAGTACTTTGAACCTGTTATTGAAGGAATGAGCCGGGCAGTAAATCAACCAGGTGGTACTGCCTATTCTGTAAAAATTAAGGGTATTGAAATGGCAGGCAAAACTGGAACTGCACAAAATCCACACGGAGAAAATCACGCCGTTTTCTTTGCATTCGCACCTCGTGTGAATCCAAAAATTGCGATAGCAGTGTTCGTTGAAAATGCAGGATACGGCGGGGTTTGGGCGGCTCCCATAGCGAGTATGATGGTTGAACAATATTTAACAGATACGATAACCATGCCTAAGTATATTCAAGATCGAATTTACAATGGCAATCTATTACCCAAATTAAAGGCTACTGTTCCAAAACAAGGAAATACTACTATTAAAAAAACCGATACCATAAAAAAACAAGCCGCAAGTTCACCAAAACAAACCCAAGGAACCAAATTGAATAATCATGCAATAATAGTGACCAATGACGAATACAAATCGTAAATTTTTTGGATCCGGAGTTGACTGGCTAACAATATTGCTGTGGCTAAGTCTCTGTATAATAGGATGGTTTAATATTCATGCTGCTGTATTTGATTCAGAGCATCCAAGCATTTTAAGTTTAAGCACAAATTATGGCAAACAGTTTATTTTCATAATTTCCGCTATTGTATTGGCAGCTATTATCCTAATTATTGATAGTAGATTCTACAGCTCAATTGCACCTATATTTTATGGAATAACCCTTCTTTTATTGATTATCGTATTGATAGTTGGGCGAAACGTAGGTGGTAATCAAGCCTGGATACCCCTGGGTTCCTTTAGATTACAACCTTCAGAATTTGCAAAGTTAGCAGCTTGCTTAATGTTGGCCAAGTACTTAAATGCCAATAGTAACAAGAACCCCAATTTTCAAACATTAGCTCTTGGATCTTTGCTGCTATTGGTTCCTGTTGCATTAATCATGTTACAGCCTGACACGGGTTCCGCCTTAACCTTTTTTGCACTTATCTTTGTGTTCTATCGCGAAGGCTATGTTTCAGGTAACTTTTTGCTAATCGGAGGTGCCTCTATTGTCCTATTCATCCTTACCTTACTCTTCTCAGAATGGATAGTAATAGGGGCCGTAGCCATTTTTTGTGCTATGGCTGTATATCTCTCCAGAAAGACAAAAAAGAATGTAATGGCAGGTATCATTGCATTTAGTTGTTCGGTAATATTTATTTTCGGAGTTGAATTTGCATATAACGATATTCTTCAAAGTCACCAACGTAATCGTATTGAGGTATTGTTAGGAAAGATTGATGATCCTCGCGGAGAAGGCTATAATGTAAATCAATCATTAATAGCCATTGGCTCAGGTCAGCTCCTTGGAAAGGGCTATCTTGAGGGAACTCAAACAAAATACAATTTTGTACCTGAACAAAGTACAGACTTTATATTTTGCACAATAGGCGAAGAATGGGGATTTCTGGGTTCAGCGGTTTTAGTACTGATATATGTGTGTTTGCTTTTAAGAGTGATCCATATCGCAGAACGACAGCGTTCTGCCTTTGCCAGAATATATGGTTATGGAGTAGTGTGCATCCTATTCTTTCATTTTTTTATAAATATTGGAATGACTTTAGGTATAGTACCCGTAATTGGTATTCCACTACCTTTTATAAGCTATGGAGGTTCTTCATTATGGAGTTTCACTATTCTATTATTTATCTTAATTAAATTAGATGCAAACAGAAAGGGCCTATTCAATATTCAATCGTTATAAAAGTTCTTTTATACTGCTATCCATATCGCTTTCTTAAAATGGCATATAATTTATCAACGCTAGCTTGCTTAGTTTCCCAACTGTTCTTTTCGGCATAATTAGCTTTAAGGAACCTGTCAGCATCTGCAAAACTCTCATAACGATTCAATAACTCAATAGCTTCACTATACGCCAAACTATATCCATTAAATAAATCTTTTATAAATAATAATTTATCATTTAAACTGATTACAGATTTAATATCTTTAATTCTTTGTGGAGCCTCATATTGTCTAGATTTATCAGAACCCATATTATTTCTTTGTTCAGAAAGTCGCTCATTCAAACTCATTGGGCGGTCACTTGTTACATTCACCTTCTTCTCCTCAATTACTATTTCCTTCACTATCTCTTTTTCAGGTTCGTTAACCGGCTTTTCTTCAGTTCTTGTTTCCTGAACCGGTTCATTTGGGATATGAGGTGCCGAGTCTTTTGAAAGAGTGGGTTCTTTTTCTATTAAAACATCCTTGGTTGGATTACTCTCCTCTTGATAATTTTTAGAAGGTTCTTCTTTAAGGGGTTCTTCCTTATTAGGCTCATCTTCTTTCTCTTCAGGAATTTCTTCAACTATTTCCTGAGAGTCGATGGTTTCTTTTTCAGAAATCTCGTTACTTACAGCAGGAGTAAAAATTATTTCTTTATCTTTTTCAATCTCCTTATCAGAATCTTCATTATTAGTCCCTTCAATTATACTATTATTCTCTTTAAAATCATTTTCGACTGGTTCTTCAATAGCAGAAGATTCCCCTCCAACATGTGTTTCTTCTTCCAACTTGCGAAGAAGGTTTGTATGTTCTGCGAAATAGGTAGCATTTACTTCAAAAAGCTGAAATTCGAGCGGATGAATATCGTTTTCAGAATTGGAAATCAGATCAAACTTTTCAGATAGTTCTTTTAATAAAACTCCAATTTTATTAATAATTTCTTCTTTTGATATCATAATTATAACCTTGTGTTTCTTTAACAACTTTGATGTTCAGCCAAATTTAATTAATAATTCTGATATTTGTGACCCTTATCATTGTTTAACATCATTAACAATGATTATCAGGTATGGCAGTAAGGCTCATTTGGTTTTTGGGGTGGCTTTTACTAATTAGGCCGGTCTCCCACTCGCTTAAAAGTAGATTCATCCGTTCTCACTTTTGTAAAGTCATCCAGGTAATTTGGAAAGTAAATATCTGACAAATGCATAAACTCATCTCCACGCATAAACATATCCATACCTATATCATCAAAACTCTTCTTACCACAGGCAGCTAACAATTCCATTGCCGCATGCATGGTATTATGATGAAAATGGTAAACCCTATCTTTCTTTTCAGTTACTGCCAGTCCTTTTATCAACATCTTATCTTGAGTTGCAACACCGGTTGGACAATCATTAGTATTGCACCGTAAAGCTTGTATACAACCCAAAGAAAACATAAACCCACGGGCGCTATTACATAAATCTGCGCCTAAGGAGAGAGCTTTTAAAAAGGAAGCAGCTGATAAAATTTTACCACTGCAAATAAGTCTCAATTTATTCCGAATCCCAAATTTCTCCAATGATTGATGAACAAAAATTAATGCTGGTTCTAATGGAATCCCTACTGAATCAGCAAATTCCAATGGTGCAGCCCCGGTACCGCCTTCTGCCCCATCTACCGTTATAAAATCAGGGTATATATTTAATGAGTTCATAGTTTCACAAAGCTCAATAAATTCATCGGTTCTACCAATGCATAATTTAAAACCCACCGGCTTTCCATCAGAAAGTTCACGTAATGAACCAATAAACTGAATCAATTCTTTAGCGTTTGTAAAAGCGGTGTGATGTTGCGGAGACAGAATCGTTGTATGTGGCACTAACCCTCGGATCCGAGATATTTCTTCCGTATTCTTAATTGCGGGAAGCACGCCTCCGTGTCCCGGCTTTGCCCCTTGTGATAATTTCAATTCAATCATTTTCACCGCCTTAAGAAGCGCTTTCTCTCTAAACATTTGCGGATTAAAATCGCCCTTTTCATCCCGACATCCAAAATATCCTGTTCCAATCTGCCATACCAGATCACCACCTTGCATATGATAATTAGAAATTCCACCTTCACCTGTGTTATGATAAAACTCACCTCTTAAAGCACCTTTATTTAACGCCATTATAGCATTTGAGCTTAGAGCTCCATAACTCATTGCTGAAATATTTAATCGGGAAGCACTGTAAGGCTGCTTACAGTGTTGTCCACCAATTACAATACGTGGCAATTCTTCAGTAAGTGGTGCTGGATAAATGGAATGGCGCATACCTTCATAATTCCGGTTATTAATTTCCAGCTGCGTTCCAAATGGTGTAGTTGATTCAATATTCTTTGAGCGTTGGTAGGCAATGGTGCGTAAATTTCTAGAAAAAGGCTTGCCATCAGTATTCCTTTCAATAAAATATTGCTGAAGTTCAGGTGAAATAAATTCAAAAAAGTATCTGAAATACCCTAATACCGGAAAGTTTTTTAAAATGGCGTGTCTATCTTGAAGCAAATTATAGACACCTAAGGCAAACAAAGCAATAACAATAAGTGTCAGCCATATTAAACCAGGATAGAACCATGTAAAAATCAATAGTAATACTACAATTGGAATTCCGGTATTAAGAAAAATATTTCTCATTCACTTTCTAATTTACTGTTACATTACTTCAATGCCTCAAGAATGGGCGCACCAATCGATCCATTTGGCACCTGAATATTTAATATCGCTGCTAGCGTAGCTGCAATATCTGTCATATGCGTTGGACGGTCCGTTTTTCCAGGATTCACTCCCCATCCCATAAATAACAAAGGAATATGTGAATCATATGGATTCCATGAAGAATGAGTAGTACCGGTTGGATTTGCAGAGCCACTTCCATACCAGCCCGGATTTAAAATAATTTGTATACTGCCACTTCTAGCATGATTATATCCATTAATAATTCGTTCACGAATCAATTCAGGAATCGAAGCAGATTGAACCTTTTCCATATCTACAACATACGTTACCCCATCTTGTTTCTTTAAAAAATTAATAGCAGACAATTTTACTTTTTCTATATCTAGTTTTTTATCTTCTATTAATTTAAAATTGAGATGAGCCTGATAGTTTAATAAACTTGTAATTAGCTTATCCTCTTTAAATTCAGCTTGCAAAAGCTGATTCAATTCATTTAAAATTTTATCAGTATTAAAAGCACCGGCAGGAATCTTATTATCATTCATAAAGTTTACATTATGTGCACCTCCATGATCTGCTGTCAAGAAAACAGTATACTCGCCAGCACCAACTTTCCTATCTAAATAGTTAAAGAACTCGGCTAATTCTTTATCCAATCGTAAATAGGTATCCTCTATTTCAATAGCATTCGGACCAAATTGGTGTCCCACGTAATCAGTTGAAGAAAGACTTAAAGCTAAAAAGTCACTCACTACATTTTGTCCCAATTGTTCATTTTCAATAGCTGCCTTTGCCATTTCAATACTTAACGTATTACCAAAAGGTGTACTGCGGATAATCCCTGGCCCACTACTTTTATATAATTCCGCGGTATTTATAGGAAATACTGGTTTATCCATTCCCTTAAATTTCCCTTCATACCTATTGTCATCTGCAGAGCTTTGCACATAAGTATCAATTGGGTATAAAGTCTTCCAACCTTGGCTTAAATATTTCTCAACCAATTTCTGTTGGTTAAATTTATCAACCCAAGCAGGTAACTTCTCCATATAATACGTAGAAGTAATGAAATTTCCAGACTCTCCGTCAAACCAATAAGCAGCGTCTGCGGCATGGCCCGCTGGTAAGATACTTCCTCTATCTTTAATTGCAACTCCAATTACTTTTGAGCGGAAATTCGTAGCTAACTGCAGTTCATCAGTAATCGTATTTGCCAATAAATTCCTTGGCGACATCTCTCCTGCTTTCGAAGTGCTGCCTACTGTTTTTACCGTTTTATCTTCTGTACAGTACATACTCTTACCTGTAGCATTAATAATAAAATCATTTCCTCCTATCCCATGAATGGAAGGTACAGACCCTGTATAAACGCTTGAATGGCCAATAGCCGTGATTGTAGGCACGTAGTCAATATTTGTATTATCTGCACTAAAACCATCATTAATCATCCTCTTAAAACCACCATTACTATAACGGTCATAATAACGATATAGATAGTCCCATCTCATTTGATCCACTACTATACCTACAACTAATTTAGGACGTGGTAAAACCTCGGATTGTTCAGACTTTTTGTTCTGTGCAAGAACAAATGAACTGGTTACTATTAATAAGACCGTTAAGATCATAAAGGAATAGGAGAGGTATTTTTTCATAGTTTCATAATTAATTAAAAAACTAAGCTACAAAAATACATTAATTTTAATCCCATTAGATTGTTAAACAATGTACCTTCTATCAAAAATCAATACATTAGAAAAAAAATCATGAAACTAATAACCGTAAATCCAGCCCTAATTCATAATGATGCAATTGTATTTGGATTATTAATGGTAATTCTTGCATTCATTTTTTATACTTCAGGCATTCAAAATGGTTTTTGGAATAAATTTTACAAATATGTCCCTTCCGTTCTACTGTGTTATTTTATCCCTGCCTTATTAAATACCTTTGGAGTAATTTCTAAGGAACAGTCTGGTCTTTACAGCATGGCATCGCGCTATTTACTCCCTGCTAGCTTAATATTGTTAACTATTGGAATTGATATCCAAGGTCTAAAACGCTTAGGTCCCAAAGCAATCTATATGTTCTTCGCAGGAACTCTTGGTGTAATAATTGGCGGTCCAATTGCCTTTGCCTTAGTAGGCAGCTTCTTCCCTGATGTTTTCCATTTTGGAAAAGAAGAAACCTGGCGTGGTTTATCTACTATAGCAGGAAGCTGGATTGGAGGTGGCGCGAACCAAGCGGCAATGCTTGAAGTTTTTGGTGCAAGCAAAACACTTTTTGCACAAATGATCGCTGTTGATGTAATTATCGCTAATATTTGGCTCGGCATTCTTTTATACAGCTCACAGCATCGTGATAAGATCAATCGATTACTTAAAGCAGATAATTCTGAAATTACAGCATTAGAGCAAAGAATGGAAAAACTCCATCTCGAAAAAGGCGATAAACAAACGAACACTCGCGAATGGATGGTTATTCTTGGAGTTGCCTTTGGCGGCACAGGACTTTCTCATTTCTTAGCAGAATATATTGCACCATGGATTGAAGCAAACTATCCAAACTTAGCACAGTATTCTTTAACCAGCGATTTTTTCTGGATTGTAATTATTGCCACTACTGTAGGTTTATTTCTTTCATTTACTAAAGCAAAGAATTTAGAAAGCTATGGAGCATCAAATATCGGCTCTCTATTTCTATACATATTAGTAGCAACAATTGGAATGAGTATGGATTTAAAAGCCTTATTCAACAATCCCAAGCTTTTTATGATTGGTGGAATCTGGATTTTAATTCACGCCATCATTATGATTCTCGTAGCAAGAATCATAAAGGCTCCTCTCTTTCTAATAGCTGTTGGAAGCCAAGCTAATATTGGAGGGGCAGCTTCAGCCCCCATTGTAGCGGTTGCATTCAATAAATTCCTAGCACCTGTTGGTGTACTGTTGGCTGTTCTGGGATATGCTGTTGGTACTTATGGAGGCTATTTATGTGGTTTAATTATGCAATGGGTTTCTGGGATTATGATTTAGCAAAATTAAGCCCCTCATTTTCAATAAGAAAAGTTATAATTCATGATTAATTCGATATTTTTATGAAAAAACTTTCCAAAAATGAAAAAAGAAGCTACATTTGCATTCCTCAAACAGAGAAAAACAATAAGTTTTTAATGTTTAAGGTGCCATAGCTCAGTTGGTAGAGCAAAGGACTGAAAATCCTTGTGTCGCTGGTTCGATTCCAGCTGGCACCACTTAAAAGCCCTTTATTTAACGATAAAGGGCTTTTTTTTGATGTTATAGTATTGCTTTTTCCTTTACATAAATTCTGGTGTTTTTCTAATTTAAGGGTTAAACAAAAAATTTAAGCACCACCGGTTTTTGCAATCATTGGAACAAACATATTGGCTGGTTCAGTGGATAAAAATCCTTTTCAAAATCGGATAACATAAACGTAAAGCGCTGAACAACTGCAAATAATTTCGTTTATCAACAGAAGCTAATAAATAGGATCATTGGCTAATAGAACCGGATATTGGCCAGTTCTCCGGCGTACAGGGAAGATGTGGAACCTGCTTAGTAGAGTTTCTTTCTGAAAAAACCATTCACTTCATTTGACAGAAACGAAAGGTCAACACTTCAAAAAATGGGCATAGATAAGCCTAATATTTATTTATCTTGTCAAATAGAAGTTAATGAAACATTAAATGGTGCTGTTATTAAGATTCTGAACCCATAATTTAGCTTAGTAATTCAAACCCTATTTATATATGGTGCAAATATTTTATTCAAGAACAAGCGAAAAACTAATACGTTTTGAATAAGTTTGTAAAGCCAAGAGGCTATTACGTTTTGAGTTAAATTATGAAGAATTATATTATTATCAAGTTATTATCTATCAGGTTATTTTTTTTATTTGTGTTTTTAATAGGATCGAACCTTGCTTTTGGGCAGAACTTCATCATCAGTGGTAAGGTAATCAACGAAGATCACGTTGGCGTAGCTAATGCCAGCGTACAAATCCTCAATTCCAATTATCGTGATCATACTGACGAAAATGGAAATTTTTCATTCAAAAATATAAGTAAAGGTTCCCATATTATCAGGTTTAGCTCAGTGGGCTATGCAGCAGAAAATAGGACTATATTAGTAACTAACAATGTTGTGCTTGAGATAAATTTAGCTCAGATCAGTAGTCGTTTGGAAGAAGCAATAGTTACAGCTTATAAACAAGAGAATGATCCCCAGAAACTTCCTTTAAGTGTATCTGTACTTAATGAGAACGAGATTAAGGATCATTATATATGGAACATCATGGATGTAACCGCTATGGTACCCAATTTAAACAGTTCAAATCCAGGAGATAACCGGAATGCAACCTCTATTCGTGGAATTACCACAACCTCTTATAACCAAGCTATAACTACTTATGTGGATGGAGTGAGCCAATTTAATCTGGATACCTATATCCCATATTTGCAAGATGTAGAGCGCATTGAAGTATTAAGGGGCCCACAAGGAACCTTATATGGACGGAACGCTATGGGAGGAGTAATCAATATCATTACCAAAAAACCAACAAATGAGCAGACAGGATTTGCTGAAATCAATTTTGGCAATCATGGTCAGCAGCGCTACCAATTGGGATTACGTACACCTTTGATAAAGGATAAATTATTCTTTGGAGCTTCTGGCTTATTTAATAAATTAGATGGGTTCTACACCAATGATTTCAATGACTCACACTATGACAAACAACACACCTCTTTTGGAAACTTTTTTCTAAAGTACCTGCTCAATGAAAATTGGGCAGTGACCTTGAATTACAAACAAGTAGCTAACCGAAATAACGGAGCATTCCCATTAGTATTAGGAAAAGATTCTGCTTTAGAAAACCCTTTTCATCTAAGTCAGAACGCATTGACCAAGATGATTGACAACAGTACAAACGCTTCCCTTTCTATTAATCACTATGGAAGAGCAATAAATTTCAGTTCGCAAACAGCCTATCAATCTAACCAGCGTTATTACAAAGAACCCATCGATAGCGATTTTTCCCCTTACGATGCAATATCACTAATCAACAATTATGGTAAGGAATGGAACAATGTAAAAGTTTTCACTCAAGAGCTCAAGCTATCATCAGCAGCAAGCTCTACCTCACCATGGAGTTGGACAGGCGGTGCTTACCTGTTTCATCAAGACAATCCTGAAAAACAAGGAATACTTTATGGAAAAGATTCAGGGCCTGAAGCTGAGGGTATGACCTCCATCCTTGCCAATAAAACGTTAAGTAAAGGAGCGGCTTTTTTTGGCCAAATAGGTTGTCATATACTTAGCGATTTGCAAATTTTGGCGGGCATTCGATACGACTATGAAAATATAAAACATCATGGAAGTGAAGAACTTAAACTTTCCGACTTGAGTACCCAAATTGTTCAGGCGGATACTTCAGGATCTGCAAATTTTAATGCATTTACCCCTAGTGTAAGCTTACGTTATGGACTGGGAGAAGGAAGCTCTATTTATGGAAGCTATAGCAGAGGCTTTAGAGCCGGCGGCTTATCTCCAATATCATCCGAGACTGACGAAGGGCCACAAGAACCACCTTTGCGCACCTTCAAGCCCGAGTATAGCAACAATTTTGAAATCGGAAGCAAAAACGTATTTTTAGATCATCGCATCCAGGTGAATGTAGCTGCGTTTTACACCCGTGTATATGATGCTCAAGTTCCTACATTTATTATGCCCGATGCCATTACCCTAACCCAAAACACCGGACGCATGAATAGCAAGGGAATTGAATTAGAACTTAATGCGAAAGCATTCTCCAATTTAGATATTTTCGGCAATTTTGCTTATACCCATGCACGCTATACAGACCTCAATATAGAACAGGAAGAAGGAAACGAGCAGTTAAAAGGAAACCGTCCGATTTTCACACCCGATTGGACATCTATGGTAGGCGCTAAATACATCTATTCATTTGGATCGGCACGATCACAGAACATTCAAGTGAATGCATATGGTCAATTTTTAGGGCGCCAATACTTTGATTTGAACAATACCATCGATCAAAAAGCGTATAGTTTATTGAATGCCAATATAGGCTATGAAGTTGATGGTTATAGCATCGTCTTATGGGGACAAAACTTGGCAAACACTACTCATCTTGATTATGCCTATGATTTTGGAGCCATACATTTAGGGAACCCTATCACCTATGGAATAACGTTAAGAAAAAGTTTTAG
>Ga0160445_100558_pt1 | contig 17272 bp, 15 predicted proteins | sample HID1972M_E1MG_FD_108215 | JGI IMG/M metagenome (GOLD analysis project Ga0160445, IMG submission 108215) | Enriched pill bug-associated microbial communities from UW Madison campus, WI, USA - HID1972M_E1 MG | ecosystem: Host-associated > Arthropoda: Insects > Digestive system > Unclassified ... | reverse complement strand
TTTACGCCCTTTGCTTATATTAAAGGAGCATCGCTTAAAAGAACGGGTACCTTAAGCTTGCAAGCGGCTGCGACCAGGGATGATCAAATAGCCTTGCAAATGGAGAAAGAAGAAAATCAGCAAACTTTAGAGACTTTTACAGCTTTACAAGATCAAAATGTCGCTTTATCTCAAAGAGAACTTCAACAAAAAACAAACAATGATTACGTAGGAGTTAACTTTGCAAAAATCCTTGAAAAACCAGACGATAAAGAAAACCTTTTATTACGTGATGGAGATGTTATTTTTATACCTAAGGAATTACAAACAGTAAAGGTTGGCGGAGATGTTTTATCACCGGTAACAGCTGTATATATACCTAACCGTGGCCTTAAATATTATATTTCACAAGCGGGTGGCTTCTCAGAACAAGCTTTAAAGAAGCGTTCTTATGTAGTTTATGCAAATGGTTCAGTTAAGAGTACAAAGAATTTTATAGGAATTCGTAACTATCCTAATATAGAACCAGGAGCCGAGGTTTTTGTGCCTAAAAAAGAGTATCGTGAAAGACAATCTATTAGTCCTCAAGCATGGGTGGGTATTGGCTCAACTATTGCATCCATGGCTGCAGTTATTTTTTCTATCATAAATAGCAGTAAATAACTTCAACTAAATAATGAATATAAGAATGTATGTTATATTAAGGATGTTTATAATGAGGGGTTTACTTGATTCCATTGGTTCGTAAATAACATTCTTAAATGCAGAGTAAATCATTACGAAAGACCGCTGTATCAAGTATCGCTTGGACTTTCGCACAACAATTTAGTTCTCAAATTATTGCCTTTTTCCTTTCTATTATAATGGCAAGAGTTCTCTTGCCGGAAGAGTTTGGATTGATAGGTATGGTCATGGTCTTTATTAATCTCGGCCAATCTTTAAAAGACGGAGGATTAACTCAGTCATTGATTCGGACTGAAAATCCTACACAGGATGATTATTCTACTGTTTTTCACTTCAATTTAGCAGGCAGCATCCTGATTTACCTGTTAATATTCTTTGCTGCCCCCTTTATTGCAGATTTTTATAACCAGGAAATCCTGGTCAATATCATCAGACTTTATGGATTGACGATTATTATATCCGGGTTTACATCCATACAGCTTACCCGTTTGACGAAAGAAATGAATTTCAAAACTCAAATGGTGATTTCCGTTCCTTCATTGGTTATATCCGGCTTATTAGGAATTTATCTTGCATATTCTGGTTATGGAGTTTGGAGTTTGGTTTGGTCCGGCATTGCACAAGCTCTCATTAATTCAGCTCAACTATGGTGGTATGGTAAGTGGAGTCCTTCATTCACTTTTTCGAAAGAGAAGTTCAACTATCATTTTTCATTTGGGTATAAAATGACTCTGACGAGTATATTAAATACCGTTTTTACGAATATTTATCAAATTCTGATCGGACGTTTTTTTATAGCTTCTCAGGTAGGTTTTTATACACGGGCTTCCAGCGTCCGACAGCTTCCTGTAACTAATTTATCTAAAGCTTTAGACAAAGTTACCTATCCGCTTTTCGCCACTATTCAGAATGACGATGTTCGCTTAAAGAGAGCATATAAAGAAATCATGCAAATGGTTATTTTTATTGTTGCTCCTGTACTTATTTTTATGGCTGCCTTAGGTGAACCTCTTTTTCGTTTTTTATTTACAGAAAAATGGCTTCCTGCCGTACCCTATTTCCAAGTACTTTGCATTGCCGGTATACTTTTCCCTATTCACTCTTATAATTTAAATATATTAAGAGTAAAAGGAAGAAGTGATCTCTTTTTGAAATTAGAAGTAGTAAAAAAGATTTTGATCATAGCTACCATCTTAGTTAGTTTTCAGTTTGGCATTATGGGATTAGTATGGGGGCAAGTTTTTACATCGGTTGCTTCTTTGTTTATAAATACATATTATTCAGGTAAATTTATAAATTATACAAGTTGGGATCAATTAAGGGATATGTTCCCAATTGTTGTTTTTGCCGCTTTTGCAGGTGGAATTATTTTAATTATTGACCATCAAATGCATGCGATTGGTATATTTGATTTTTACAGATTGATTATCGGAGGTAGTATTGGTGTTTCATTATTTTTGGGCTTGTCATGGTTTTTCACAAGAAATGTAATAGATTCTTTTAAAAGAATTATTCTAAGAAAATCTTAATAATTGCGGATATGGAAGAGAAGGTTAGTCTAAATAGGAAGGGCTATACACAGCAGAGTATAAAATTTCTTAAAAGTGCCTTAACGAAGGATAATATATTTATTGATACGCCTTCAGTTATTGATTGGCTAAAAGGGCAAAACAGGAAAGTAAACGTAAATGTTACGCGCATACGGTTCGAGAAGCTTGATCTTTGGCATTTTGATAATTTGTCCTTAAGGCATTCTACTGGTAAATTCTTTAGTATTGATGGCATCAAGATAGATACCAATCTATCTCCAATTAGTAGTTGGTCTCGACCGATTATTAATCAACCCGAGATCGGTTACCTGGGTTTTATTACAAAAGAATTTAACGGGGTCCTTTATTTTTTAATGCAGGCTAAAATTGAACCAGGAAACGTAAATTATGTTCAATTATCACCTACATTACAGGCTACCAAAAGCAATTATACGAGAGAACATAAAGGGAAAGCCCCTGCCTATTTAGAATACTTTCAGAAAGTGCATGCCGATGATATTTTGCTTGATCAATTGCAATCTGAGCAAGGTGGCCGCTTTTTTAAAAAACGAAATAGAAATATCATCATTAAAGTTGATGGTGATATTGAGGTGTTAGACAACTTTGTCTGGTTAACGCTGAGCCAGATTAAAGAGCTGATGAAAATGGATAATCTGGTAAATATGGATACCCGTACTGTGGTATCAGGAATTCCATATGGAGATTATTCAGCTGAAAGTATAAATTTACTCACCTTTTTAGATGATCCATTGGAATATGGATCTATTTCAAAAAAAATGTTAGAAAGTTATCTTAATGAAGACAATCATTTCAATACCTTCAATGATGTACTGTCATTTATAACGAGGCTTAAGTGTAATTTTGAATTAAATGTCACTCAGGTACCTTTATCAGAACTTGATCAATGGAAAATAACAGATTCAACTATTGAACATATAGACAATAAATATTTTAAGGTTATTGCGACAGAGGTGGAAATTTCCAACCGCGAAGTTATGAAATGGTCGCAGCCAATGATTGAGCCTGCTCAACAAGGGCTTTGTGCTTTTGTCTGTAAAGAAATTAACGGTATACTGCATTTTATAGTCCAGGCAAAATTAGAGTGCGGTAATTTCGATATTATTGAACTTGCCCCCACCGTTCAATGCCTTACCGGTAATTATAATAATGAGAAGTCCATTCATAAGCTCCCTTTTTTAAACTATGTTCTAAATGCAGATAAACAAAAAATTCTTTTTGATGTATTTCAATCGGAAGAGGGGGGACGGTTTTATAAAGAACAAAACAGGAATATGATTATCATGGCTGGAGAAGAACTAAGCCTTGAATTGCCAGATAACTATATTTGGATGACACTTAATCAGCTTCAAAAATTTATTCAATTCAATAATTATATCAACATTCAGGCTAGGAGTCTGATAGCTGCAATCTCTTTTATTAAATGATACAAGAAAAGATTAGAATTGGAGTTTTAAGTACTGCCAGTATTGGACAGAGGTTTATTATTCCCTCTCTTTTATCCCTGCCAGAAAACTTTGAGCTGGTTGGAATTGCAAGCAGATCTTTGGAAACCGTAAAAGAGGCAGCGGAGAGGTTTAACTGTAAACCATTCGGATCATACAATGAAATCTTAAATGAGGAATACATTGATGCCATTTATATACCTCTGCCTAATTCATTGCATTATGAATGGGTAAAGCTAGCTTTGGAAAGAGGAATTCATGCTTTAGTCGAGAAATCTTTAGCATGTACTCTGAATGAAGTTATTGAACTGAATCAGATTGCCCAAAACAATCATCTTGCTTTAATAGAAAATTTTCAATTCCGCTTTCATAGCCAGCTCAGAACTATTAAAGAATTAGTTGACTCGGGTAAGATCGGTACGTTAAGATATATTCGCAGTTCCTTTGAATTTCCACCATTCCCCGATAGCACTAATATTCGCTACCAAAAAGGATTAGGTGGTGGTGCATTGTTAGATGCCGGGGCATATCCTCTAAAAATATCTCAGATGTTTTTAGGTCGCGATATTTCAGTAAAAGCTTCGACAATGCGATATGATTCTTCTCATGAAGTGGATATTGGCGGAGGTGCATTCCTTAAACAGGATCATGGAGATGCATTTGCTGAAATAGCTTTTGGTTTCGATAATTATTATCAATGCAGCCTGGAAATTTATGGAAGTATCGGAAAAATCAGTACCAACCGGATTTTCACTTCACCGCCCAATATAAATCCACTGGTTATTCTTGAAATACAAGGAGAAGCTGTGGAGAAGATAGAAATAAAGCAGGACAATCATTTTATCAATATGCTTAGTCATTTTTATCAAACTATTTATGATCAAGAGCTGAGAGAAAAAGAGTACACCGAAAATATAAATCAGTCAAGGCTGATCAAGGAATTTAAAGATTATATAGATGAAAAATAAACCAATATTTGTTACCCAACCCACATTAGCCGATCTTAGTGAGCTTATGGGACTTCTTGAGGGAGTATGGGATAGAGGTATTTTAACACATAATGGGCCACTAATACAGCAATTAGAAAAAGAACTGGCACAGAAAATTAACTCGTCGCATCTATCGATAGTTAACAATGGTACTGTTGCGCTCCAGATCGCAATCAAGGCCTTAGATTTAAAAGGTGAAATAATAACAACCCCTTTTACTTGGGTAGCAACGGTAAGTGCAATAAAGTGGGAGGGCTGTACACCAGTCTTTTGTGATATAGATCCTGAAACATTAAATATCGATCCTGCAAAGATCGAAGAATTAATAACTGAAAAAACCGTTGCCATTATGCCGGTACATGTGTTTGGAACAGCCTGCGATGTAAAAGCAATAGAGAAAATCGCGAAGAAACATAACTTAAAAGTTATTTACGATGCAGCACATGCCATCGGTACTAAAAAGAATAATGAATGCATCATGAACTACGGCGATATTTCAGCAACCAGCCTTCATGCTACAAAATTATTCAATACAGGGGAGGGTGGGGCATGTATCACAACAGATATAGAGTTGCATAAGCGGATGCAAAGGATCCGGTTCTTTGGGCATAATGAAGAAAAAGATGTTATAGAGGACGGTTTTAATGGCAAATTAACAGAAATTCATGCAGCTCTCGGCCTGGCAAACATAAAGTTATATGATGAAGTATTAACTGATAGAGAGACAAAGTATAAATACTACAAAGAAAGACTAGGTAAAGCTGATTATATTCATTTTCAGAAAACAACTGATAGAGAAACTAATTACTCTTATTTTCCAATTATTTTTGATTCTGAAGAGCAATTGTTAACGGCAGAAAGAAAATTAAATGAAAGTAATATTTTTCCGCGCCGATATTTTTATCCCTCTGTGAATACCTATACCAAAATAGTACCTTATCAATCAACACCTGTTTCTGAGAATATCTCAAAAAGGATATTATGTTTGCCTTTATATTTCAATTTAATGATGAACGATGTGGATCTAATATGTGATTTAATATTAAGGGACTCAGATTAAACGTAATCAAGAGGAAATCTATTTAATGTATAGATTGTTATTAAAAATACAAAACAGCTAAGATGGAATCTTTCTTTTTTATTCCGGCTACTAATGTTGACAAACTAGACTTTATTAAGAGTTTTGGTAGTGCTGATATTATTATTGACTTTGAGGATTCTGTTTTAGAAATAAACAGAAAGGAATTGCTGAATAAAGCACTTTCTCTCAGTGATCAAAATCTATGGTTTCGAATCCCGATTAGAAACGAATCAGACGACCGTTTGAATATTGATCTTCTTAATAGTTTTTTAATTGCCGGAAAAAAGAAATTCGTAATTCCAAAAATATATTCAAAGATAGAATTTGATGATATTTATACAAGTCATCTGTCAAAATATCCAGATTTAAAGTTGATATTATTAATAGAACATCCAAGATTAATAGTAGAGCTCGTACAGATATTGCAATCTCAATATGCTGACATTCTAGTAGGCATAGGAATAGGATCGCATGATTTAATGAACTATATAAAAGCTGAACATAATGAAGAGCAACTATACTTCCCGAGAATTAATGTTTTATATTTAGCGAAAGCATATAATAAAATTTCTATAGATATTGCTTCTATGAATATCTCCAATAAACAATTATTCAATGAAGAATTGAAATTCGGAATTAGAAATGGGTTTGATGCAAAATTCCTTATCCATCCCAACCAACTGATGTGGTTAAATGGTTTTGATGAATTAAAGAATGAACACATTGAATGGGCTAAACAAATCATGGCTGCATTACCTTCCAATTTTAAAGGGAAGGAGATAGAGCCGTTTATTTTAAATGGAGAAGTTATTGAAAAACCACATGTTGAAAAGGCACAGTTAATATTAAAACAATATCAAGATGAAAAGTAACTTCGGGAATTATTATGAAGAATTTGAAGTAGGTGCTACCATTGAGCATTCTTTATCAAAAACGATCTTCGAGAGTGATAATAATATATTTAGCCTGTTAACTATGAACCACCATCCGGTTCATTTAAATCTTGATTATGTTCAAAATCATCAACATGGTAAAATCTTAGTTGTAGGAACTCTTGTTTTTAGTATCGTTGTTGGTATTACTGTTCCTGATATTAGTGGTAAGGCTATTGCCAACCTTGAATATGAATCAATAAAGCATTTGAATCCGGTTTTTATAAATGATACAATTTATGCCAAAACTATAATTTTAGACAAAAGGGAATCCAAATCTAAGAATGACAGAGGAATCGTGTCTGTTGAAACAATCGCCTATAACCAACGTGGAGAAGATATATTATCATTTAAACGAAAAGTATTAATTCCTAAATCGACATCTCATGAGTAATTATCTATTAAGAAGCCTGATGTTTGTACCGAGCCATAATGAAAGATTTATGGAAAGTGCTATAAAATCTGATGCTGATGCATTGTTGTTAGATATTGAGGATTCAGTCCAACCGGAATCAAATAAACAGGTGGCGAGAGATACTATAATCCGCTTTGTTACTGAAGGTAAATTCAAAGGAAGAAAACTATTTCCAAGAGTAAATGATCGCGAGAGCGGACAACTACTTAAGGATATTACACAGTTGACGATTGATGGTATTGAGGGCTTTATGTATCCCAAATCAAAGCGTGGTGAAGATGTTTATTTCTTTGATAAACTTTTAGAAACAATTGAATATGAAAAAGGCCTCCCAATTGGAACCTTTAAGATAATTCCTTTAGTAGAAACTTCTTGTGCTGTTATGAATGTGCAAGAAATCTGTTCAGCTTCAAAGCGTGTAATTGCTATTGCATTTGGTTCTGAGGACTTTATTACAGACTTAGAAGGTATTCACGACTCAGAACATATTAGCTTATTTACTCCGAGAGCTATAATTGCTATGGCGGCCAGAGCTCATAAAATCATTCCAATTGATACCGTTCATGTTAATGTTCATGATTTAGAGGATTTAGAGAAAAACCTTAAAATGTCTAAAGATTTAGGGTTCGAGGGCATGTTGGTACTCAATCCAAAAGAAATTCCACTTGTCCATGAGTATTATTCACCCTCCGTGCAAGAAATAGCAGATGCAGAAGAAATGATAAAACTTTCAGATAAAGCTGTAAGTAAAGGTGAGGGTGTAGCAATTATGAATGGAAAATTTATTGGCCCGCCTTTTTTAGCTAAAGCCAAAAAAACATTATTAAAGCAAAAATTAATTAGAAGTAAAGAATGAAGTTAGGGATTATGCAACCTTATCTTTTCCCATATATTGGTTATTTTCAACTGATCAATAGTGTAGATAAGTTTGTGATATATGATGATGTAAACTTTATTAAGCAAGGTTGGATTAATAGAAATCGTATTTTAAGTCCCCAAGGGGATCTCTTATTTACCGTTCCTTTGAAAAAGGCAGGATCATTTTCTAAAATAAAAGAAATTGAGCTTAATGATAAACTGTATAAGGATTGGAAAGCAAAGTTTTTTAAAACTCTTGAACAGACCTATAGAAAAGCTCCTTATTTTTATGACAGTGCCAATGTTATCGATAGTATATTAAGTGAACATAATCCGTCTATATCTGATCTTGCATATGTCAGTTTAAAAAATATTTGTGACTATCTGAATATTCAAAAAGATTTTGTTCAAACTTCTTCAATTTATAACAATCAGAGTCTTCCTGGAACCGAGCGAGTGATTGATATTTGTAAACAAGAGAAAGCAAACCATTATATAAATCCTATAGGAGGACAGACCTTATACGATAAATCTTATTTTAATGCAAATGGCTTAGAATTAAGCTTTATTAATTCCCTTCCTATAGAATATAAACAATTTAAAAACGAGTTTATTCCTTGGTTATCAATTATTGATGTTATTATGTTTAATTCAATAGAGGATATTCAAGCATTATTAAATCAATACAAATTAATATGACAAAAAAAGTTTTAATGATTGGGGGGCTTGGAAATGCGTCCGTGATTGCGCATGCGATGAGCGATGCCAATCAGCGAGGGTATAAAGAATTAGAATGTGTGGGGTTTATTAATGACCGGGATGGTGTTACTGAGATTGAAGGCTTTCCAATCCTTGGAGGAATTGAAGATATACCCAGATTGCTAGAAGAAGATTATTATTTTATCAATACAATATTTAAGATTGACGGTCAAAAGGAAAGGGTTGATTTTTTTCATAAAATGAATATTCCGGATGAAAGATTAGTAACATTTATTCATCCCATGGCTTATGTAGCACCAAATGTGAAATTTGGTCCAGGCTGTGTTGTAATGCCAAATGCATCTATATCACCCGGAACGGAGTTTGGAAAGAGCTGCCGTATAATGGTGGGTTGTACTATTGGACACAACAATAAAGTTGGCAATTTTTGCTTTTTTGCAGCTAATTCTTGTACTGGTTCTTTTTTAAACATAGGAGAAGGTGTAACTATAAGTTTAAATTCCTGTGTGCGTGAATTTTTAACTATTGAGAACTACGCTACTATTGCCATGGGAGCGGTGGTTCTAAAAAATGTTGCAGAAAAAGAGATATGGGCAGGTAATCCTGCAAAATTTTTAAGATATGCTCAATAAAAAATATTTAATATGTTAAGTAATAATGTATCGAAGCCAACTTTTACTTATTTAAATAAACCAATAAAGATTTCCGAACAATCATGGGATCCTGATATCCAACCTGTTGTTAGCATTTCTTGTGTCACCTATAATCATGAGGAATTTCTCAATGAAGCGATTAAAGGGTTTTTAATGCAGGAAACAACCTTTCCGGTAGAAATTTTAATCCATGATGACGCTTCGACTGATAGAACCCATGAAATAATAAGGAAATACGAAATTCAATATCCAAATCTTTTTAAAGTTATTTATCAAAAAGAAAATCAGTATTCAAAGAAAGTGCTAATTGGTCCTGCATTTCAATATCCTAGAGTAAGAGGAAAATATTATGCTTGTTGCGAAGGAGATGATTATTGGACAGACCCATTAAAGCTACAAAAGCAGGTAGCTTTTTTAGAAAACAACATGGATTATAGTTTTGTTTGTGGTGGGTATATTGCTCGGGATACACTCAATAAACAGGAGGATATAATAATAGATCAAAAAATTAGCGGTTTAGAGGATGATGATAATGGATTTGAAATAACGTTTCAAAGAATTAAAAATGATTGGATAACCAAAACCCTGACACTTTTATTTAGAATAGATTGCCTGAATCTTGATGTTTTAAGTAGCTATCGATATCAAAGGGATGTTCATATCATTTACTATCTCATGAAAGCTGGAAAGGGTTATTATATTAAAGATATTTTTGGAGTTTATAATATTCATAGTAACGGTGTACATTCTAAAGTCGATAATTTAATCAGAAGAAAAACGCGGTATCTCTTATATCAGGAATTATATGAAAAAGACCCGAGCAATTATTTAAAGTATAAGTTGTTTCAATCGGTACTGCATATACTAACCTTTAAATTGAAGGATAAGAATTACAATTTTCCTAAAACTAGGCTATCTTTGATTAAACAAGCATTGAAATTGGCAAGTAATAAAGGTGAGTATATAAGGATAATCGAAACTTTAATACCCAAGTTAAAGCCTGTATTAAGAAAGTTATATTGAGATAATAAATCATCTAACAAATTTCACATTCAATATGATAAATACATCAATTATAATAACCGTTTTTAATGATGAATTATATTTAAAAAAGACGTTAAATGCGATTATGGAGCAGGTGGACGATATGCCATCTGTTGAAATAATCGTGGTTGATAATGGATCTACGGACAATTCTGTCAAGCTGGCCAAGACTTTTTCAAGGGTTAAAATCATTTTAGAGAACAACCATTTAAAAAGTCCCTATTCCTGCAGGAATAGAGGAATTGAGATAGCAAAAGGTGAAGTAATTATTTTGTTAGATTCAACATGTGTTCCGGGTGATAAATGGTTAAAGAATGGATTAAGTGCACTGGCTAAAGAAGACACTGATGTTGTTGGAGGAAAAGTACTTTTTGATTTTGAAGGTAAACTCACTGCTGGCAAAATATATGACTCCATTACAAATGTCCGGATGAAAGAGTCGATTGAAATTAAAAAGATAGCTAAAGCAGGAAATCTATTTATAAAAAGGAAAGTATTTGATAGCGCAGGTGTTTTTCCCGAAGGAATTCGTTCAGGAGCAGACGTGAGATGGACTCACAAAGTTTCACAGTTAGGCTTTAATATTGTTTATTCACCCGATGCTATTGTTTATAAACCGGCCAGAACTTATTTTGAACTATTGCGTAAACAGTGGAGAGTCGGATTGCATCAACCCTTAATATGGGCTGATAATAATAAAACTGTAACAATTGCTAATAGACTAAAACAAATTATCTCTCCTGTTTCTCCCAGCGGCATCAAAAGACTATTAAATGAACAGGTGAAAGAACAAAATATACCTGAAATGAGTAAGTATTATTTTAGGTTAATTCTTATTGGGCAATCAGTTAAGATAATTATGGCGATTGCAAACATTGTTGGAATATTGAGATTTAAAAATAAGCATGATTAATATAACATTAGATCAATTGTTTGTTCAGAGTGCCAGAGAAGGCATCAAAGAGCTATCAGGAGCGAATAGTTTCATGCCAAGTGGAATTAATGGTCCATACAGAGATAAAGAAACACCAGTGCGAAACACCGGACATTGGTTGATGATCTTTTTAAGGGCTTTTTCAATTACAGAAGAAAAGTGTTTTGAAGATGCTGCGCAAAAATGCCTTTTATATCTAATGTCAACTGTAGCTCGGCCAATGGATGCAACGTTCTGGCACCGTTGTAAACCAGAAAAAGACTTCACAAATGGATTAATGGGCCAGGCATGGACTATTGAGGCTTTAGTAACTGCTTATAAACATTTTAAAGACGAATCCATACTGGCTGCAGCTAAAGAAGTATTTCAACTTCATCCATACGATAAGGATAAGAATGGCTGGAAAATAGTCAATGTAGATGGGAGCATTCGAGATTTTGATGTGACTTTCAATCATCAATTATGGTTTGCCGCTGCCGGGGCAATGCTGATGCTTGAGGATGATGCGGACGAATTGCCGGGAGTTTTACACTTTATCGAAAACATTCATAATAATTTACAGCTTTATCCGGATGGAGTTATAAAGCATATTCCTGCTTTTTATTTAAAGAAGGGCACTCTTGATAAAGCATGGTCAACATACTCATTGATCAGGCAAACTAAGGCTAAATCAGATTACATTTATTTAAAATCTGTTGGGTACCACGGGTTTAATTTATATGCCATTGCAATAATCAATGAGCTTTTACCATCGTCGGATCTCTTTAATCTTATTAAGGTCAAAAAAGCAGTTGAGGTTACCTATACTCAAAAGTTTAGAGACTCCCTAAATACAAGTAAATATGCTTATCCTTATAATCCCGCTGGCATAGAGTTGTCTTATTTGTTCCAGCAGCTTTCCAATCCTGAGCAGAAAGAATTCTGGTTGAAAGAACAAATTGCCAGAACATTCGATTTCTCAAAAGGATTGATGACAAAGAATCAAGAGCTGGACCAAAATACAGCTGCTGCTCGTTTATATGAGGCTGTTCGTTTAAGAGATATAGAAATATCTATTTAAGTCCTTATCAACGTACCGTTTTTAAAGCCTTTTCATTACCCGCCCATGCTCCAAGATCATTCCATATTGTATTATTGCTAAGCTGCTTTTCAATAAAGATATCTCTTGCCTTTGATTCACCGATCCTATCCGTCAGTTGCTTAATGAATAAGCTTCTTGGCTCTACCGGATGGCCGATACTTGCCGTATAAGAATCTCCGGCAACATTTCCTACACCACCAATGAGCCAATTAATGGATCCTGGTGGATTCTCTATTTTAAATGCCACCGTAGCCACACAATTCCAGAACATGTTAAAAGCACTTGACCATCCATGTCCGTCTCCAGAAGCTTCTCTATTCCTGGCGGCAATTATTCCTGCATATATATTGTCGTATAAAGTTCCTGTTGCCCATCGATGATGAGGACCGGTTTCATTCAATGAAGTTGGAGCATAACCGTCTAAAAAAACATTGGGTCCTGCAACGCGGGATCCGGTTACGAAATCATGTCTACCGTGATCAGAATAACAACGTTGAAAAAGATTTCCTGTACCTTTATCGATATAAAATGGATATCTGCGATTTCCTGTAGGCATTGATTTCGGTTCAAGCATCGCACAGTCTTGTATCGTATTGAAACTAGACTCATTATAGAGTCCTACAAGACTAAATACAAAATATTTCCCAGTGACATTTCTTACCCAGCAATTCTCAACACCTATTAAGTGGATCGCATTCCAAATATGCATTTCATCATCTTCTCCATTATAGGCAGACTCTACTCTCAAATTCTCAATTCCAGAATTTGATATCCTGCCGGGATAAGATATCTTGAGGATTTTTCCACCGCCTTCATTTTCTATGATCTGATCTACCATCGGTATATCAAAATGAACAGTATTTCCTTCGATCTTAGAGATCAATCTCGGGTGCCCAATTTGATAAATATTGGAAGTCCATCCATACTGTTCCATACCTAAATTTTGGATCCAATTGCTATTCGTAGTTTTTATAACAGAAATGGTATCACCTACATTAAAACCCGGATTATCTGTAATTTCAAATTTTGTTGAACCTACCTTGACATAACCAGTTTGAATGCGTGCTTCTAACCCTAAACTGTTAAAGATCTTAGTATTACCAATTAAAGCAATTAGTGATTGTTCTTTTCTTGATTGAATTTGAGACGGAATGCTTTTTCCATTTCTTATATCAATCAGAATAGTCCCGTTTTGTCCTTGTCCTTCTCCTCTAAGAACAATTCCACTTGAGGTTATTTTTAATGTATTATTAATATAATATGTTCCTGCCTTAAGTAATATGGCTCCTCTGAATCCATTGGTTAACGGGCGTTTAGCCAAATTATTAATAGCATCTTGTATCCTTTCGTAATCGTTTTCTCCATCTGCATTAAGTGTAATTTCTTCTTTAACAAAAGGTATGGGTGCTTCACTTCTTTTGTAACCAGCGTAAGAGAAGTCTGGAAGATTCTCTTTTTTATAATCAATATGAGTAATCGGAGTGGGGAGTTCCTCTGATTTTTTACATGAATAGCTAGTTAATATTACCAAAAGCAATACTACTTTTAAAGTTCTTATCATGAAATTATTAAATAGGTTATTGTGTAAAAATATAGTTTTGTCACTTTATAAACAAACATGTACAAAATAAATAACATTTTCAATCGCTTTAATTAATTGATTTATATATTTGCATCACAAAAAATCGTTATTTGAATTCATAATACTTTATTAATACTATTTATTTCTAACAAAAATTAATAATGAGCAATAGTTCATCAGAACCAAAAACCATATTAATTACCGGGGGAGCCGGGTTTATCGGTTCCAATCTTTGTGAATACTTCTTAAATAAAGGTTATGCGATCCGCGTGTTGGATAACTTTTCTACAGGCCATCGTCATAATATAGCACACTTTTTAGACCAGGCAAACTTCTCTTTAATTGAAGGAGACATCAGGAACCGGGAAGATTGCAGACAAGCATGTGAAAATGCTGATTATGTTTTGCACCAGGCGGCACTTGGTTCTGTGCCCCGTTCTATTAACGATCCCATAACTACCAATGAAGTAAACGTTAATGGATTTTTAAATATGCTGGTTGCAGCAAGAGATGCAAAAGTAAAGCGTTTCGTTTATGCCGCAAGTTCTTCAACCTACGGCGATTCTGAATCCTTACCCAAAGTTGAAGATGTAATTGGTAAACCTTTATCTCCTTATGCCGTTACTAAATACGTTAATGAGCTATATGCCGATGTCTTTTCAAAAACATACGGTTTAGAATGCATCGGTTTACGCTATTTCAATGTGTTCGGCAGAAAGCAAGACCCCAATGGTGCCTATGCTGCTGTAATACCTAAGTTCGTTAAGCAATTTATGAATTATGAAAGTCCGGTTATTAATGGTACCGGCGATTATTCACGTGATTTCACTTACATCGATAATGTGATCCAGATGAATGAACTGGCTATAACGACAAATAATCATGATGCGCTCAATACGGTTTATAATACTGCCGTAGGTGATCGTACCACCCTTAATGAACTGGTTCAATACCTAAAAGAATATTTAACAAAATTCGATCCTAAGATTGCTGATGTTACTGTTGTACACGGTCAGAACAGGGCAGGAGATATTCCACACTCTTTGGCAAGCGTAGACAAAGCTAAAACTCTGTTAGGCTACAAACCATCACATACCATACAGGAAGGATTAAAAGAAGCTCTTACTTGGTATTGGGAAAACTTAAAATAATAAAGAATAAATACAGAATGGATAATCTTGTAGAAGCTAAAATTGCTGTAATTGGTTTGGGTTATGTTGGTTTGCCTTTGGCCCGTTTATTTGCAACTAAATACCCAGTAATTGGTTTTGATATCAATCAACCACGGATTAATGAATTAAATACAGGTAAAGACTCAACACTGGAAGTATCTGAAGAGGTATTGAAAACTGTTTTAGTTGATAAGCCTTCCGATTCAAATGGACTTTATTGCTCTTCTACTTTATCCGATATTGCTGACTGTACTATTTATGTTATAACTGTACCAACTCCTGTCGATAAAAACAATCGTCCGGATCTTACGCCTCTTTATAAATCAAGCGAAACTGTTGGCAAGGTATTAAAAAAGGGAGATATCGTTATTTATGAATCAACTGTCTATCCTGGCGTTACTGAAGATGAATGCGTTCCTGTTCTTGAAAGAGTATCAGGCTTGAAGTTCAATGTTGATTTCTTTGCCGGTTATTCTCCTGAACGCATCAATCCGGGAGACAAGGAACGTACCGTTGAAAAAATATTAAAAGTAACCTCCGGTTCTACACCAGAGATCGGCGAAAAGGTAAATAATCTTTATAAATCAGTGATTCCTGCCGGAACTCACCTGGCACCTAGTATAAAAGTTGCTGAAGCAGCGAAAGTAATTGAAAACTCTCAACGTGATATCAACATCGCCTTCGTAAATGAACTTGCAAAAATCTTTAACCGTTTAGATATTGATACTCATGCTGTATTAGAAGCGGCAGGTACCAAATGGAATTTCTTGTCCTTTAAACCAGGTTTAGTAGGAGGCCATTGTATTGGAGTTGACCCGTATTATTTGGCTCAAAAGGCACAGGAACATGGTTATCATCCGGAAATCATTCTTGCTGGCCGTCGATTAAACGATGGGATGGGAGAGTATGTTGCCCAGGAAGTGATCAAATTAATGATTCAAAAAGATATTAAGGTTAAAGACTCAAACATTTTAATTCTAGGATTTACTTTTAAAGAGAATTGTCCTGATGTACGCAACACAAAAGTAATAGATATAGTTAATGAATTGAAGTCATATAATACAAATATGACGATTTATGATCCTTGGGCTACTCCTTCTGAAGTTATGCACGAGTATAATTTAGAAACTTCAAACGATTTTGAAAGCATAAAGAAAAAAACATACGATGCTATCCTACTAGCTGTAGGCCACGAAGAATTTAGGAAGCTGAATTTAGCAGAAATTAAATGTCCTAATTGTGCGATTTATGATGTTAAAGGATTTTTTGAAAGAACTGCCGTTGATTCCAGGTTATAATGGCTGCTTAAAGAATATGATTTAAACCCCGAGTTAAATATAAATGAAATTCGCGTTTAAAAATACTTTTTGGGGATATTTCCTATTTTATTACAGCATAATTGGAAATAAGCTTTTAGTAAATCTAGGATTAAGTATAACGATCAGTTTCCTGGATGGCTTAGGCCTTGCTATGTTTATTCCTTTATTACAAGCTGTGGGCGAAAATGGCCTTGTAAAAAACGGTGGTGCAAACAGTGGTGGTCTCAGGTATTTTACAGATATCGTACAAAGCTTAGGTTTTGATCTAACAATTTCCACGATTTTAATCTTTTTAGTAGTAGTTTTCATTATCAAGGGGTTAATAACATTTATACAGATCAATTATCAGGTAAAGATTAAGCATCTGTTTATAAAAAAGGTACGCTTCACTTTGGTAGATTCTTTAATGAATTTAAATTATAAGGGATTTTTAAAACTTGATGCCGGAAAAATTCAAAATACACTGACAACGGAAGTTTCAAGGCTTTTCCAAAGTATGAACTTCTACTTCACTGGAGCACAATCGGTTGTTATGCTATTGACTTATGTAGTTTTAGCATTTTTCGCAAATTATCAATTTGCATTCCTGGTAGCTGCTGGAGCAGGATTCTCAAATTTAGTATATAAACGAATTTATATTGAAACTAAGGCTGCTTCTATCGATCTTTCAAAAAAAGGCAATGCTTTTAACGGCTTTTTGATCCAGTCTATTCATAATTTTAAGTATTTAAAATCGACGGATTACTTTAATGACTTTTCTAGAAAATTAAAGAAAGTTATTGTCGAAACTGAGTTGTTAAACAAAAAATTAGGATT
>Ga0160445_100556_pt1 | contig 17305 bp, 17 predicted proteins | sample HID1972M_E1MG_FD_108215 | JGI IMG/M metagenome (GOLD analysis project Ga0160445, IMG submission 108215) | Enriched pill bug-associated microbial communities from UW Madison campus, WI, USA - HID1972M_E1 MG | ecosystem: Host-associated > Arthropoda: Insects > Digestive system > Unclassified ... | reverse complement strand
TTGGCATCACGCAATCGAACATGTCCACACCGCGGCGCACACCCTCAACCAGATCTTCCGGTTTGCCAACGCCCATAAGGTAACGAGGTTTGTCAGCCGGCATCATGCCCGGCAGATAATCCAATACTTTGATCATCTCGTGCTTCGGCTCGCCGACCGACAGACCGCCAATGGCCAGGCCATCGAAACCGATCTTGTCGAGGCCTTCGAGCGAGCGCTTGCGCAGATCCTGGTGCATACCGCCCTGCACGATACCGAACAACGCTGCGGTGTTTTCACCGTGGGCATTTTTCGAACGCTGAGCCCAACGCAGCGAAAGCTCCATCGATACGCGCGCGACATCTTCGTCAGCCGGGTACGGGGTGCATTCGTCGAAAATCATCACAACGTCCGAGCCCAGATCGCGCTGAACCTGCATCGATTCTTCCGGGCCCATGAACACTTTGGCGCCGTCGACCGGAGAGGCGAAGGTCACGCCCTCCTCCTTGATCTTGCGCATCGCGCCGAGGCTGAACACCTGAAAACCGCCGGAGTCGGTGAGGATCGGGCCTTTCCACTGCATGAAATCGTGCAGGTCGCCGTGCTCCTTGATCACTTGGGTGCCAGGACGCAGCCACAGGTGGAAGGTGTTGCCCAGAATCATCTCTGCGCCCGTGGCGACGATGTCACGCGGCAACATGCCCTTGACCGTGCCGTACGTGCCCACTGGCATGAACGCCGGGGTCTCGACGGTGCCACGCGGAAAGGTCAGGCGACCACGACGGGCCTTGCCATCGGTGGCAAGGAGCTCAAAGGACATGCGACATTCGCGACTCATTCTGTTTCCTCTGGGCCGGTTTCTTTAGGGGCAGTAGGTGCGGGGTTACGCGTGATGAACATCGCATCACCGTAGCTGAAAAAGCGGTAACCGTTGTCGACGGCAGCCTTGTAGGCGGCCATGGTTTCGGGATAACCGGCAAATGCCGAAACCAGCATCAACAGCGTGGATTCCGGCAAATGGAAATTGGTCACCAGGGCATCGACCACATGGAACGGCCGGCCCGGGAAGATAAAGATATCGGTGTCGCCGCTGAACGGCTTGAGCACGCCATCGCGCGCAGCACTTTCCAGCGAACGCACGCTGGTGGTGCCAACAGCAATCACTCGACCACCGCGCGCACGACACGCAGCCACTGCATCGACCACGTCTTGGCCGACTTCCAGCCACTCGGTGTGCATGTGGTGATCTTCAAGCTTCTCGACGCGAACAGGCTGGAAGGTACCGGCGCCCACGTGCAGCGTGACGAACGTGGTCTCGACGCCTTTCGCAGCAATCGCCTCCATCAGCGACTGATCGAAATGCAGCCCCGCCGTCGGCGCCGCCACCGCACCCAGACGCTCGGCGTACACGGTCTGATAACGCTCGCGATCCGAACCTTCGTCCGGACGGTCTATATAAGGAGGCAGCGGCATGTGCCCGACGCGGTCGAGCAGCGGCAACACTTCTTCAGCGAAGGCCAGCTCGAACAACGCATCGTGACGCGCGATCATTTCCGCTTCGCCACCGCCGTCGATGAGGATCTTCGAACCTGGCTTCGGCGACTTGCTGGAGCGCACATGGGCCAGCACGCGGTGCGTATCGAGCACGCGTTCGACGAGGATTTCCAGCTTGCCGCCGGACGCTTTCTGCCCGAACAGCCGCGCCGGAATCACGCGGGTATTGTTGAACACCATCAAATCGCCCGGGCGCAAATGCTCAAGCAAATCAGTGAATTGACGGTGTGCGAGGGCGCCGCTCGGCCCATCAAGGGTCAGCAGGCGACTACCGCGACGCTCGGCCAAAGGGTGGCGAGCGATCAGCGAATCAGGGAGCTCGAAAGTAAAGTCAGCAACACGCATGATGGGGTTCGTCTAGCAGGGCCGGAAAGTTTAGCGGAAATATCGAAAATAGACCATGAAACGTGATTGACCAACGGTAATCTCATCTCTATACTTCGCCGCCATTGAGCCCTGATGGCGGAATTGGTAGACGCGGCGGATTCAAAATCCGTTTTCGAAAGGAGTGGGAGTTCGAGTCTCCCTCGGGGCACCAAAATTAAGAAAGGTCTTGCTTAGCAAGGCCTTTTTTTTTCGCCTGCAATAAAGCCCCTGCCCCTGCCGGAGCTGCCGCAGGCTGCGATCTTTTGACCTTCAGCTTCTCGACCGACGAAAACCCCAAGGATCATCACCATGGAAACGTCACTGGAAACAGTCGCCCTGTTCTCCCTGAAACTCGCGTACGAGGAAGAAGGCCTGAGCCCGATCCTGCGCGATGACATGGTCATGGGTGACTACCAGCGAGATATTTTCGAGTTGTTGGTGAAACGTGGCGATGTCGAGGCTATTCAATTGAAGATGAATGAGTGCCTCGGCCTGGCGCTGGATGCATTGGGCGGCGTCGAGAAACCGTTGGGGCGCGAGCTGCACAAGTTGTCAGCCGATCTCAGGCAGGCGCAGTCGCTGGAGCAGCTTGATCCGCCGCTCCTCGCGCTGAAGGGTTATCTCAAAGACATTCTTTAGAACAGGTACTTGGAGATGTACTTCGAAATCTCGACCATCGAGGTCTTCCCGGTGAATTCGAATTTCACTTTCCCCAGCGACGAAAAGTAAATCTCCAGCTCCGAGTCCAGATCGAACGTCCCCGACGTTTCCACGGAATACGCGACGATGTTTTTATACGGCAGCGACGTGAAGTCTTTCTTGCTGCCGGTGATGCCTTGAACGTTGACGGCGATGATGCGTTTGTTGGTAAACACCACGCCATCGCGCATCGACTTGTAGGAGTCGATGACCTCTTCCCCATCGAGCAATAGTTCGGTCACGCGTTGCGCGTACTCATCGTTTTGCTTGAGCTTGAAGAAGCCTTTGTTGTTGAAGTCGATCATCTGTCCATCCTTCTGTTCGAGAAAACATCCTGGTCGTGCTTCGTATCAGTGACGCACTTCTAGTACAAAAAATATCGTCCGGAAAGCCTTTACCAGGATGACCAGCGTGGCGCGACGCTACTATTTTGCTATCTTGCCGTCCACTGTCGGTTGGGGCATAGAGCGCTTCGACCCGCGCTGATTTCAGGAGAGAAATTCGATGGATGTGTTGGTGTTCTTTGTGGTTTGGCCAGCGATGTGGGTGTGGGTGGTCAAAGTCCGTGGGACTTGGAATCTGTTGCTTGCCAATGTGTTGGGCGCTATCAGTGGGCTGATCGTTGGCCTGACCAGTGCGCAACTGTGTGCAGGACTGTTCGGTTCAGCGCGGCCACCGGTGCCTGGCGTTATCGGCACCCTGATGGAAATGATGGCGACTGCCGGTGCGCTCATCGGCGTATGGATGTGGGTCGCACGCCGCTCGCAAGTTGAACCCCCAATCGCACGTCAGCTTTTGGCTGCCCTATGTGGCACTGCGGCGGGCATCACTACATTCGCGTTTTTCGCCCTGACGTAGCGTTCGTTTGAGCGGTCGGTGAATGTGTTCGTGGCGGCAGACACCGATTTTGATATCTTGCCGTCCGTCTACAGCGCGCTGTCTCAACACGCGCTGCTTCAAGCTTTTTGCAGGTTAAGGAAAGGATCGAATGGAGTTTCTGCGTTTTCTGGCGTTCATCGCCGCCTGGGGTTTCATGTGGCGCTGGGTGGTAAAGAACCGCGGCAGCTGGAATCTGTTCTACGGCAATATCGTCGGCGCAGCGGGCGGTTTCATTGTCGGGTTGGTGGTGCTGTCGATCACGCTGTCGCTGCTGCCATCCAGGCACAGCGCTGAACAGGCGCCGGTCGAAAACACCGTCGCGCAGAACGTCGAACCGACTTCTTTGCTGCCTGAATCCGAATCAGCGGCGGCACCTGCTCCGCTCGAAAACGCGCCGAACTTCGCCGCCATCGAACCGGACAACACGCCATCGCCGCCGGATTCTGCGCTGCTGCCGAACTACGCCAGCCGCGCGCCGACGTCGATCTCGGAAAAAACCGTACTGGATCAAAGTGACGAACAAGGACGCAAAGCCCTGACCGCGCTGAGCAAAAAACTCGGGCATGACGCTGACAGCGACAAGTCGATGCTCGCCTATGTCATGTGCAGTCCGCTGGTGACCAGCACCTTGCGCTTCCCGGCCTCGGCGCGTTTTGCCGACAGCAAGGCGATCACCACCCAGCGCTTCAAGAATCAGGTGTACACCTTCAGCAACAGCGTCACCGCGCGCAACATGAACGGCGACGATGTCACCTACCGTTTCGACTGCTCAGTACAAGAACAGGCGTCGTCCGGTGAATGGCAACTGTTGGCGCTGAAGCTACAGAAAACCGACTCTTAAGCCTCACTTAAGGGTTCAAGGCGCCGGCTGCGCTATCATCGCCGACCTGTGCGCCTTGAGCTTTGTCCCCGGATGTTCGCAACCCTTGATGACCTGACCCCGCTGCCACCTGTTTTGGCCGGCCCGCTGCTGCGACGGCTGGAACCGACTCGGCTGGTGTTGTGGCTGGTCGGCACGCGCCAACTGTCTCTGACCTTGCGCCTGCAAGGTGTAGGAGAGATTCCTCTCGATGCGGCGAAATGCACCGTCATTCCCGTAGGCCGTCAGGCGTTTGTCCATCTCATCGATGTCACCCTGGAAAACGCGCTGCCCTGCGACACCCGCATCGACTACGACCTGCTGATTGACGACACCCACGGCATCGCCGATTGGGCGCCGCATCTGTTGTATGGCACTGCGACGAGCCCGAACCTTGTTGTGCGTTCGCGGATCGATCAGTTGCTGCATGGCTCCTGCCGCAAACCGCATCACCCGGCGGCGGATGGTTTGCTCTGCGTCGACGAGCTTCTGGCCAGCGAAACCGACCCGCAACAACGCCCGGCGCTGTTGATGATGAGCGGCGATCAGGTCTACGCCGACGACGTCGCCGGGCCAATGCTGCGCGCGATTCATGCATTGATTGCACGTCTCGGCCTGTTCGACGAGCACCTCGAAGGCGCCGTGGTCAGCGACAGTGCCAAGCTCTACGAACACCCGGCGAGCTACTACCACCGCGCGGATTTGTTACCGGCGCTGGAGAGCAACGAGACTTTGCGTGAGCGATTTTTCGGCGGCGCACGTAAGCCGATTTTCACCAGCAGCAGCGCTGACAATCACCTGGTGACGTTCGCCGAAGTCATGGCGATGTACTTGCTGGTGTGGTCGCCAACCGCGTGGACACTGGTTAATCCGCAAGCGCCAGCACTCACGCCCGAACGCCTCAAGCGCTATGACCTCGAACAAACGCGGATCGATGCCTTCACAGCAGGTCTGGGCAACGTCGCCCGGGCGCTCGCGCATCTGCCGAGCCTGATGATTTTCGACGATCACGACATCACCGATGACTGGAATCTGTCCGCGCAATGGGAGGAAACGGCCTACGGCCATCCGTTCTCCAAACGCATTATCGGCAACGCTTTGATCGCTTATATGTTGTGCCAAGGCTGGGGCAATAACCCGGACGCCTTCAACGATCTGTTGAAGAAAACTCAAGGTTTGAGCGCCAGCGGCGACGATCAATACCTCGACAGCCCGGTGCAGGACGCGCTGATCGATGACTTGCTGCGCTTTCAAAACTGGCATTTCGTGCTGCCGAGCAGTCCCGCGCTGGTGGTCATCGACACCCGCACCCGACGCTGGCGCAGCGAGATGGCGCTCAAGCAACCGTCGGGACTTCTCGACTGGGAGGCCTTGAGCGAACTGCAACAGGAACTGCTCGATCACCCGTCGGCGATCATCGTTTCACCGGCACCGATCTTCGGCGTCAAACTGATCGAAACCGTGCAAAAGGTCTTCAGTTGGTGCGGTTTTCCGCTGCTGGTCGACGCGGAAAACTGGATGGCCCATCGCGGCGCCGCACAGGTGATCCTGAACATTTTCCGACACTCACGTACACCGGGTAACTACGTGGTGCTGTCCGGCGATGTGCATTATTCCTTCGTCTACGAAGTCCTTATCCGACACCGTAAGGCCGGCCCACGGATCTGGCAGATCACCAGCAGCGGGATCAAGAACGAGTTTCCGCCGACCTTGCTGGAATGGTTCGACCGCCTCAACCGCTGGCTCTACTCGCCGCGCTCACCGCTGAACTGGTTCACCAAACGCCGGCTGATGCGCATCGTGCCGTACACACCTGAACATGCAGAGGCAGGGGAACGCTTGTGGAATTCGGCGGGAATCGGCCAGGTGTTTTTCAACGAACAGGGGCAGCCGCGGGAGATCTTTCAGCACAACTCGAACGGAAAGGTGAAGACGCGGATGCTGGCGCCGGATATGACGGATTATCCGGACTGAGGCCCTACTGATTTCAAATGTGGGAGCGAGCCTGCTCGCGAAGGCGTCCGACCATTCAACATACATGTCGACTGAGATGACGCTTTCGCGAGCAGGCTCGCTCCCACAGTAATCAGTCGGCGGCCAATACCCGTCCAATCCCCCTGACAATCATCTCCACCTCCCGCTCATCAATCGTCAGCGGTGGCAGCAGCCGTATTGTCTTGCCACGCGTGACGTTGATCAGCAAGCCATGATCTCGCGCCGCGATCAACGTCAGATCACGCACCGGTTGCTTCAACTCGATACCAATCATCAAACCCAATCCACGAATCGCCAGCACATTGGGATTGTCCGCCAGCTCTGCACGCAGCCGCGTCAGCAAGCGCTCACCCTGCAACCGCGCGTTCTCCAGCAAGTCCTGTTCTTCGATGATATCCAGCACCGTGCAACCCACCCGGCAGGCCAGCGGATTACCACCGAACGTGCTGCCATGACTGCCCGGCGTGAACAGATCCGCCGCCCTGCCCCGTGCCAGACACGCGCCGATCGGCACTCCATTGCCCAGTCCTTTCGCCAGTGTCATGACATCCGGAACGATGCCTTCGTGCTGGAACGCAAACCAGCGGCCGGTGCGACCGATGCCGGTCTGAATTTCATCGAGCATCAGCAGCCACGCCTGACGATTGCACATTTCACGCAGCGCTTTCAGGTAACCGGGCGGTGCCAGTTGTACGCCGCTCTCGCCCTGAATCGGTTCGACCAGAATCGCAACGATGCGCTCGCCGTGCTTCTGCCGCACGTGCTCCAACGCGTCGAGATCGCCGAACGGCACTTTGACGAAATCCCCCGGCAGCTCATTGAAACCCAAGCGCACCGCCGGGCCATCGCTGGCGGACAATGTGCCGAGCGTGCGGCCATGAAAGGCATTGGCCATCACCACCACCAACGGCTGTTCGATGCCTTTGCGCCAGCCATAAAGGCGCGCCAGTTTCAGCGCGGTTTCATTGGCTTCGGCGCCGGAGTTGTTGAAGAACGCGCGCTGCATTCCGGACAACTCAGTTAGCCGCTTTGCCAGTTGTTGCTGCCAGTCGATGCTGTAGAGATTGGAGGTGTGCAGCAGCAATCCCGCCTGCTCGCTGATCGCGGCAACGATCCGTGGATGCGAGTGACCGACATTGGTCACGGCCACCCCGGCGACCGCGTCCAGATACTCGCGCCCCGCCTGGTCCCACAGTCGGGTGCCCAGGCCCTTGAAAAAACTCAGGGCTAGCGGTTGGTAAGTGTTCATCAGGGCGGCGGTCATGACTTCAAACTCCAGTGCAGGTCGGTGTGCTGGGAGTATGGTTAGCCACTTGAACTGGATAAACTCGGCAAAACTTCGATCATTTATAAGCAGGACTTGATAATGGATCTGTTCCAGTCGATGAGCGTCTACGTCAAAGTCGTTGAAGCCGGGAGCATGACGGCGGCCGCGTTGCAGTGCGACATGTCGACGACGATGGTCGGCAATCACCTGCGCGCGCTGGAGCAACGGCTGGGCGTGCAACTGCTGCAACGCACCACTCGCCGTCAGCGGCTGACCGAGTTTGGCAGCGTTTATTATCAGCGCTGCCTGGAAGTACTGGGACTGGTCGCCGATTCTGAAGCCCTGGCCGAACAAGCCCTCGATCAACCGCGTGGCATGTTGCGCATCACCGCGCCGCTGACTTTTGGTGTCGAACGCCTGGCGCCGGCGCTCAGCGAATATTCGCTGCTGTACCCACAAGTAAAACTCGATGTGGTGCTGACCAATGGCCGCCCGGACTTGCTGGAAAGCGGTCTCGACGTGGCATTTCGACTGGGCAATTTCGAAGAGTCGAACCTGATCGCCCGGCCCTTGATCGATTACACCCTGACCGTGTGCGCATCCCCGCAATACGTGGCGCGACGCGGCATGCCGAAAACGCCTGAAGAGTTGCAGCAGCACGACTGCCTGTCGTTCGCCTATCCGGCCGGTGATGACTGGCAGTCAGTGGAAAAACGCTGGCGACTCAGCGGCCCGGACGGGGAAATCATGGTCGACGTCAGCGGGCCGATGCTGATCAACAGCTCCGCCGGTTTGCATCAGGCCGCGCGCAACGGCATGGGCATCGTCATGCTGCCGGATGCGCTGGTCGAGCAGGATCTGCGTGAAGGCAAACTGGTCAAGGTCATCCCTGATTACCATGCACCGAGCAGGCCGATGCATTTGCTGTATGCGCAGGATCGCTATCGACTGCCGAAGCTGCGCCGGTTCGTTGAATTTGCCATGCGCATGTGGGGAAAATCCTGACTCCGCGCGTGCTTCAACTACTCTCGAAACAACGACGAACAAGGACGTAATCTGAAATGGAAAACACACTGAACGTACGTGATTTGCATTCCGGCGAAATCGAATCAGTGCGGCTGTTTCTGCAACAGCATGGCTGGGGACATCGCGTCGGCTCACCTGAGCATTTTGCGCAACTGATCCGTAACTCACAGCGAACGGCAGTAGCACTGACAGATGCGCAAATCATCGGTTTCGCCCGGGGCATCAGCGACGGTTTATCCAACGGATACCTGTCGATGGTGGTCGTTGATGACCACCATCGGCGCGAAGGTGTGGGTCGAGCGCTGGTCGAACATGTGATGGGCGACAACCCCGACATCACCTGGGTGCTGCGTGCCGGGCGTGACGGGGCTGAAGCGTTCTTTGCCAGTCTGGGGTTTGAAACGTCAGTGATTGCGATGGAGCGATCAAGGCTAAAGTAACGGCCTCGATCACGACCCGCCCTTCACCAACACCGGTTTTTCCTGATAACGCTCCGCAAACATTTGCTTCAAATTCGCCACTTTCGGCATGTCGTTGATCGCGATGTATGGATAGCTCGGATGTTCGGTCAGGAAGTCCTGGTGATAGTCCTCTGCCGGGTAAAAGCCGTTGTAGCTTTCCAGTTTGGTGACGATCGGTTTGCTAAAGGCATGGGCCGCATCGAGTTGCGTGATGTAGGCCTGTGCGACCTTCTGCTGATCGGCATTGATCGGGAACAGCGCCGAGCGGTATTGCGTGCCGCTGTCCGGGCCCTGACGGTTGAGTTCGGTCGGGTTGTGCGCCACCGAGAAGTAGATCTGCAACAGGTCGCCATAGCTGACTTGCGTCGGATCGAAGGTGACTTGCACCGATTCCGCATGACCGGTATCGCCGCCGCTGACCCGCTCGTATTCAGCGGTGTTGGCCGCGCCACCGGCGTATCCCGAAACGGCCTTCTGCACGCCTTTGACGTGTTGAAAAACACCCTGAACACCCCAGAAACAACCGCCCGCAAACACGGCGGTTTCGCTGTGGGCCTGGGTGACTTCATCAAGTGTGGGTGGCGGGATGGCCACAGCGTCTTCGCCGCCGAAGGAGAACGCTGAGACCTGGCCGATCACGCCGACGACCGCAACGGCCAGCAACATACGACGCCATGTGAATTGGGTTTTCATGTCTGTCACTCCTGATCAACCGAAGGTAAACGCGTAGGCGGAAACACCGGGGTCGAGAAATTCGATGCTGAAGGTTCGATCCTTCACGCCGCCGGACTGCCGCACCAACTGATACAAACGCTGTTCGGTGACTTGGCCGGAGCCATCGGCGGAAACATCGACGCCATGCGCATCGCCCGGGGCCTGACCATCAATCAACACTTTGAAGCGCACCGGTTTGCCATCCGCGCCCGGCCCGAGCACCAGATGCAGGTCGCGGGCATGGAAGCGGTAAACGATGCGGCTGGCTGTGGCACCGGCGGTGGCGCGTTCGGCGCCGACGTTCCATTGGCCGCCGAGGCTCCAGTCATTCAGGGCCAGATTGGCCGGCGGGACATAGACGGAAGCTTTGTTAGGCAGCAGGCTAGTTTCGGGCACGAAATGTTCTGCGCGCTGGTAACCCAAGTAGGTTTCCGGCGATTGCACTTCGTTCATGTCCGGGGCCAGTTGCACACCCTTGGCGTCAGCATTGATCAAGCCATCGGCGACGGTTTTCGAACCGGCTTCACGCAACAGTTGTTGAATGACGCGTTCCGATTCGGCGTAGTCCCCTTCACCAAAGTGGTGGTAACGAACGCGTCCCTGGGCGTCGGCAAAGTAATGCGCCGGCCAGTATTCGTTGTTGAAAGCGCGCCAGATCTTGTAGTCGTTATCGATGGCTACCGGGTAGTTGATACCCAATTCCTTCATGGCTTTGGTGACGTTTCCTACATCGCGTTCGAAGGCAAATTCCGGCGCGTGTACGCCGATTACCACCAGGCCCTGATCGCGATATTTTTCCGCCCAGGCTTTGACGTAAGGCAGGGTGCGCAAACAGTTGATGCAGGAGTACGTCCAGAAATCCACCAGCACAACTTTGCCCTTCAACGCTTGCGCATCCAGCGGCGGCGAGTTGAGCCATTGCACGGCGCCATCGAGCGGCGGCAACTGGCCTTCGACTGGCAATGAGCCCGGTGCTTTCGCAGCCATTTTCATCGCGCTGCCGGCGGCCATCATGCTGCCGTTCGCCAACTCATCTGCCGGCGGAATCTGCGCCATCATCGTGCCGTTCGCATCAGGTTTTTTTGCTGAAAGCTTGCCAACCAATGCTTGCTCGAGCCCTCCGGTAGACGCGGTCGATATCCGCGCGAGAATGCCAGTATCAAGACCCAAAGCGATCGCTGCCACACCGGCCAACATCAACGCGCCGAGGCCACGACGAATCCACTCGCCGGTACCAATCGAACGCTTCATAAAGGCGAAAACCTTACCGCCCAGCAACAGCGCTGCGGCCAATGAGGTCGCGGCACCCGCCGCGTAAGCGAGCAACAACAGCGTAGTGGCGATGCTTGCCCCTTGCAGCGCGGCACCGGTCAAAATCAAGCCGAGGATTGGCCCCGCGCAAGGCGCCCAGAGCAGACCCGTGGCGACCCCGATCAGAAACGAAGCGCCGGGACGCGGGCGATTGTCCTGCCCGGCGGCTTGCGACAAACGACTGCCGGCCGATACCAGTGGCCGGGTCAGGCGCTCGGCCACACGCGGCAGCAGCAAGGTCAGCCCGAACAGCGCAACGAACAGCAACGCGAGCCAGCGCCCGTACTGATTGACTTGCACCACCCAACCGCCGCCCACCGCCGCCAACGAGGCGACGAGCGCAAAGGTCAGCGCCATCCCCGCCAGCAGCGGCAAGCCACTCTTGATAAATGGCTGCCCGGTGCGAGCGAAGACAAAAGGCAGAACCGGCAGGATGCAAGGGCTGACGATCGTCAGCACACCACCGAGATAAGCGAGAACCAAGAGCCACATAGATTTGTCCTGTGTGAGGTGAAGATCGCCCGCGCTTCATGGCTTACGCCGCCACGGTTTTGAAGGTCATGGCCAGGCCATTCATGCAATAACGCAGACCGGTGGGTTTCGGGCCGTCATCGAAAACATGCCCCAAGTGACCGCCGCAACGCCGGCAGTGAACCTCTTCGCGCGACATGCCGAACGATCGATCCTGGCGCACCGCCACCGCACGCTCCAATGGCGCCCAGAAGCTCGGCCAACCGGTGCGGCTGTCGAATTTGGTCGCGGAGGAAAACAGCGCCAGATCACAACCGGCGCAGGCAAAAGTGCCGACCCGATGCTCGTTGTTCAGCGGGCTGGTGTAGGCGCGTTCGGTGCCTTCTTCGCGCAGGATCTGGTATTGCTCGTCGCTCAGGATCGAATGCCATTCACTGTCGCTGTGCGTCACTTCAAACATTTCGTCCGCCTGCGCTGCGCTGACCACTGCAGCGCTGCTCGACAATTTTGGCAATACACCCGCGACCAGGGCTGCAACCCCTAGCCCGCCGCCCGCTAACAGAATCTGTCGCCGTGAAAACATGGCCGCCTCCGAAAATTCCAAGTGCTCTTCATGGAACACAGCCTAGGCTTGGATTGATCGCCAAATCCTCACAGGGAGTTAACGAATTCGTGATAACTCGCCACCGGAAAAACCCGCACAATGCGTCAATCGCGCCGAAGGGTTGAGCTTCATGGAACAGACCAAACGCGTTCTCGTGGTCGAGGACGACCAGCACATTGCCGACCTGATTTGCCTGCATTTGCGGGATGAACAATTCGAGGTGACCCACAGCGCCGACGGCGACGAGGGCATGCGCCTGTTGCAACAAGGCCACTGGGATGCGCTGATCCTCGACCTGATGTTGCCGGGGGTCGACGGTCTGGAAATCTGCCGCCGCGCCCGGGCCATGGCGCGCTACACACCGATCATCATCACCAGCGCCCGCTCCAGTGAACTTCACCGGATTCTGGGTCTGGAGTTGGGAGCCGATGACTATCTGGCCAAACCGTTTTCGATGCTGGAACTGGTGGCGCGGGTCAAAGCGCTGTTGCGCCGGGTCGACGCGATGGCGCGCAACCTGAAGATGGATGCCGGCAGCCTCATTCTCGATGGGCTGAGCATCGACCCGATCACCCGCGACGTCAGCCTCGACGGTCAGCGCCTGGATCTCACGCCACGGGAGTTTGATCTGCTGTATTTCTTCGCCCGCCAACCGGGCAAAGTCTTCTCGCGCATGGATCTGCTTAACGCCGTTTGGGGTTACAGCCATGAGGGTTACGAGCACACGGTCAATACCCATATCAATCGTCTGCGGGCAAAGATCGAAAAAGACCCGGCACAGCCGACGCGCATCCTCACCGTGTGGGGCCGCGGTTATAAATTCGGTACCGAGCAGTCATGAAACTGACCCTGACGCAGCGCCTGTCTATCGTTTTCGCCGTGTTGCTGCTGGTGTGCTGCGGCACATCGGCGTGGCTGCAGGTGCGCTCCAGCAAGATGCATGAACTGGAAGTGGTGCAAGGGTTATCGAGGGATCTGGCGCAACACATCGCCCACGACACCGTGCTGATGGACAGCAACGGTCTGATGCCCGGTGCCGTGCGCCAACTGTTCAGCCAGTTGATGCTGGTTAATCCGAGTGTCGAAGTGTATTTGCTCGACGGTGAGGGGAAGGTTGTCGGCAGCGCCGCGCCTGAAGGCCGGATACTCCGGCAGAAGGTCGATCTGGCGCCGATTCGCCAGTTGCTCAACGACCAGCCATTGCCGATCCTCGGCGACGATCCGCGCAGCGTGGACGGACGCAAAGTCTTCAGCGCCGCACCGCTGAAGGTCAACGGCAAACCCGCCGGTTATCTGTACGTGGTGTTGCTTAGCGAAGAACACGACCGTTTTGCCGAACGTGGAGCGACCAGCGCCGCGCTCAACACTGCGCTGCTGTCGATCGGACTGGTCGCGCTGCTGTGTTTGATCGCCGGTCTTACGGCGTTCAATCTGATCACCCGGCCGTTACGGCGACTGACCGAAACGGTCAGCCGTTTTGATATCGATGGCGCGCCGCAACCCGTGCCGGCGCCTGTGGATAAATCCGCCGACCCGGATGAAATTGCCGTTCTCGACGCGGCTTTCCGGCAGATGCAAAACCGCCTCGGCGAACAGTGGCGCTCATTGACCCGTCAGGATCAGGAACGCCGCGAGCTGGTGGCGAATATTTCCCATGACCTGCGCACGCCACTGGCCTCGCTGCACGGCTATCTGGAAACCCTTTCACTCAAGGACGCCACGCTGTCACCCGAAGAACGCCGGCGTTATCTGGGCATCGCGCTGGATCAGAGCCGCAAGGTCGGCGGGCTGGCGCAATCGCTGCTGGAACTGGTGCGGCTGGAACACGGGTTTGTGCAACCGGTGCTCGAACGCTTCTCTCTGACCGATCTGGTGCAGGATATCTTTCAGAAATTCGAACTGACGGCCGAGGCACGACAGGTCGAACTCAAGGCGCAGTTTGTGCCAAACCTGCCAACGGTCTGCGCCGACCTTGGGCTGATCGAACGGGTGCTGACCAATCTGGTGGATAACGCGTTGCGGCACACGCCACAGGGCGGCGAAATCGAACTCGATCTGAAACCCCATGGCGCATTGGTCGATGTTACGGTCAGCGACACCGGCCCAGGCATTGCGCCTCAATTGCGCGAAGGGCTGTTCCTGCGCCCGTTCAATATCGGTGGCGCGCGACGGGATGGCGGCTTGGGTCTGCGCATCGTGCACCGCATCTTGCAATTGCATGGACGCGACATTCAGTTGCTGGACGTTAATGGGCGCGGCGCGACGTTTCGCTTTTCGCTGCCAACGGATCAGCAAACCGCCGAGCAATGGATGGTACGTTCAATGAATCTGCACACCCCGGCCAAATAGTTGAGACCGCCGGCCCGTTGCTCCGTGACAACGCCGCCCCGCTCCCCTAAATTAGTCGACCTGAAAAAGCCCTCGGGCTTGCTCATCTCCACTCAAGTTAAAAAGTAGTGAAATTTCAATGTCCGATTTCAACACCGCTGAATCCGTAGTCACCGAATCGTCCAAAGCGGAATACGAAAACTCCATCAATCTTTCACAACACCTGCCACAAGCCAAAATCATCAGCGAGATGGTGCTGGACGCGTTCCAGTCGACCCGCGAAAGCGACCAGATCCGCGAACTACGCGCCGCGATCCGTCACGCTCACGACAGCTTCGACGACGACAAGGCTTACGAGCTGATGGGCGAACTCAAGGCTCTGAAAGACGCCGAAGCCGCCGACCTCGCCGCCCTTGAAGACCTGAGCAGCAAGTTTTCGATTGGCCGCATCCTGTCCAGTTTCAAGGACGATCCGGCGTTTCAGGAAATCGTTTACGGCCTGGCCCTCAAAGTGCTGAATCAGACCCATCAGGCGATCAGCAACCCGAGTGGCGGCAAGAGCAAAGCTGCGAAGAAGAAAGAAGTCGAAATCTTCACCATCAGCAAAGACGGCATCAGCGTGACCCTGCCACTGCGCACACCGCGTTCGCGTCTGAATGTTGATCGTGAAGCGCTGGAGTTCCTCGGTTTCACCTTCGTCGGTGAAGGCGAAGAGGCGGAACTGGAAAGCGAAGTCTTCGTTGATAACGACGGCGCCGAGCAGGCCGTGAACCGCAAGAACATCATCACTGCACTGCAGAAGCAAACAGCGTTTGATGGGTACAGCATCGCTGCGCAGTAATTTTCAGCGCTGACGAAAAAGCCCCGCACTGGGATTCAGTGCGGGGCTTTTTGGTTTTCGGCTTGGGTTTAGTGGGATGGCCTACACCGAGGCCCCTCACCCCAGCCCTCTCCCGAGGGAGAGGGAGCCGATTGGGGGATATTGTGGAGACACACCGAAATGAACGTGCTGTGCCGAATCCACAATCGCCACTGTCTTGCAGGTCGATGAATAGCTCAAGACACCTCGGTCAGTCCCCTCTCCCTACGGGCGGTCCGACGTTTCGGGAGGGTTAGGGTGAGGGCAATTCGCGAGATCAGACTCAAGCCGCAGGATGCAACGCCACAATCATGTCCACTTCAATCGCCGCATTCTTCGGCAACTGATACACCCCCACCGTCGTCCGCGTATGCCGCCCGGCATCACCGAGCACATGGCTGAACACATCCGAAGCACCATTGGCCACTTCACTCAAATCGACGAAATCCGGCGTCGACTTCACATACACCGTGACCCGCAACAACGCCTTGATCTTGTCCAGCGACCCCACCGCATCAACAATCAGCGCCAGACAGCGCATCGCACTGATGCTCGCCGCCGCCTGCGCATCCTTGAGCGTCAACTCCAGCCCGACACGACCGGGATACTGAATCTTGCCGTGAGTGCGCGGCACCATCCCGCTGATGTACAACTCATCATGATGCCGAATCAGCGGCGCGTAATTACCGCCCGCCGTGTTCTCGCCATAGATGTCGTAATTCAGCTCTTGTGCCAGGGCAATAAAGCGTTCGTCGCAGGTCATCCTCTCAGTCATGTCGCCCAGCCTTGTGATCAGTGCATGAAGAAACGTGGATTACGGCAGCAGAGCACCCATGAAATAAATTGGCGCTATCACTGACATGGCTGGATCCAAATCTAGGTGTTTTGCCATTGCACTGCAACTTGCCGCGGCATAAACCAAAAGCCCCACCCTTCTCTCGAAGGGCAGGGCTTTAATTTTAATGGCGTTGGTGATCACACAGCGCTCAAACGCTCGACCATGTCTGGGAACTTCTCAACCAAACGAATCAACAGGGCTGCTTGAGCATTGGGCTTCGACTTTTTCTGCTCCCAGTTTCTCAAGGTGCTGGGGCTTGTTCTGATTCGCTTGGCAAAAACCGCTTGGGACATATGTAACCTTTCCCGTAGCGCGACAATTTCCTGGGCGCCAACCTCGGGGACAGGTTTGTCCTCGACGATTGTATTACGCAACGTAATTTTGCCTTCGCGTTGAGCTGCCATCTCATCAACGCCCTGCATCAACTCTGCAAACAGGTCGCGTTTTTTCATGGGGTGCCTCGTGCTTTTAACTCTCTATCGCGGCATCACATCGCCAGCCAGCGGATTACCCTGCAGAAAGTCCTGCAGCTCTCGATACTCATCGTCCGTCAGGTAATGACCAACGTTCGCAGTAAAAATTGTGGTTTCAAAGAAGACAGTTCGCATGACCAAACTATAGGCAGATTGCCTATAGACAGACTATCAACAAATCACGTTTCCGTTAAACAAAAAAACCCCGCACATCTCTCAACGTGCGGGGTTTTTCATACAGCCTTTAAACCTTACGGCGCATACGTCAGCAGCAACTCTGCAGGCACCTTGAAGTCCAGGGACATCATGACGCTCAACGCGGTGATGGTGAAGATCGAGAACACGAACAGCTTGCGTGCCCAGACCGTGTCATCCACCGCTTTGTAGCCAGTCCAGGCCATGTACAACCAGTACATGCCCATGGCCGCGGCGACAGCGAGGTAGCTCATGCCGGCGTAGCCGCTGAAGGTCAGCATCAAGGTCGCTACGAGGAACGCCAGGATGTAGAGCAGGATGTGCTTCTTGGCCACCACGATGCCGCGCTTGACCGGCAACACCGGAATCGAAGCGGCCAGGTAGTCGTTGAAGCGAAAGATCGCGATGGCATAGGAATGCGGCATCT
>Ga0160445_100554_pt1 | contig 17330 bp, 18 predicted proteins | sample HID1972M_E1MG_FD_108215 | JGI IMG/M metagenome (GOLD analysis project Ga0160445, IMG submission 108215) | Enriched pill bug-associated microbial communities from UW Madison campus, WI, USA - HID1972M_E1 MG | ecosystem: Host-associated > Arthropoda: Insects > Digestive system > Unclassified ... | reverse complement strand
GCCCGTTCGTCTAGGGGTTAGGACGTTAGATTTTCATTCTAGAAACAGGGGTTCGATTCCCCTACGGGCTACATTAAATTCAGCGGATTGCTTTCAATCCGCTTTTTTTATGCTCTAAAGCCAGATTATCCTTTGTGGAGTGAGCAAGGTAGAGCATCAAAACGTATACAATAGCATCAAATGTTTTACCTAATGTTTTACCAACATTAATTTCTAATTTAAAGATTAATGGCAACTACACGGGTAATTTTAAGGAAAGAAAGAGCCGATTCACAAGGCGCGGCACCACTTTATTTGCGTATAACCTATCAACGCAAATCAGCCTATGTTTCATTGAAACTAAATGTCCCAATTAAAAAATGGGACGAAATCAACAGTCGGTTAAAACCCAGCTTCCCAGATGCCCAGGCAGTAAACTCCTGGATCCTGCAAAAGCAAAGTGAGCTTGAGAAAACTTGGTTAAAGGAAAAACGGAATAATGCAAAAATCCAGGTCCACGAATTAAAAGAACAGATCTATGGTAAAGCAGAAATTGACTTCTTCGAAATAGCCAAAGAAGATTACATATCCTTCAGAGAAAAAGGAAAAATCAATACATGGAAACGTTCAGTCTCTATCATTACCAAGTTTCAGGAATACCTAAAAGTTGATAGCATACCCTTCAGCAAAATTACATTAGAAACAATCAAAGAATATGAGACCTATTGCCGTATAACAAAAGGCAACAAAACCAATTCCATCCAACGTGATATGAAGTATATCCGGAAGATGTTCATCATGGCAGAAAAAAGAGGATGGATTGAAAGAAGCCAAAACCCATTTAACTTTTATAAAATAGACTACGATCCGACACCGGTTGCATTCTTAAAACTCGATCAGATTAAGAAGTTCGAAGAGCTAGAGAACATCAAACCTGGCAACGAACAATTATTCCACGATATCTTCATGTTCACCGTTTACGGAATCGGTCAAAGAGTATCAGATAGTTTCCTTTTAAAACGTAAAAACTACGATGGCAAAAGCTTAGAACTGATTTCCAAAAAGACTGGTGAACAAATCTTTATCAATCTCACTCAAAAAGCAAGAACCATCCTCGAAAAATACATCACCAAAGATCACAAACCCGATGATTTCATTTTTCCAGTACTCACAAACTACAGCGGATTAAAAGACAAAGAGATTCTCAATAAAGCCATAGCTAGCAAAACCACCGTTTATAACAAGACCCTTGATCGCTTCGCAAAGCGTTTAGAGTTTGGCAATAAACTCACCACCCACATTGCGCGTCACACCTGGGCGACACGTGCTGGTCAGCTTGGAGTCCGTCTTGAAATTATACAGGCAATACTTGGACACTCTAACATCCAACAGACCATGCGTTACCGTCATATCATCAATGAGGAGCTCAACAATGCTATTTCAATCATAGAGTAAATTCATTATATTGCATTATACACGACCAATTTTTGACCTACCGCTGTCTACACCCATATAAAAAGGCGTACAACATACACGGAAGATCTTCAGTGTAATATTTGATAATTATTCTAATACAGTTAATCTATCAACAGTAATTCTTATGAGAAGGGGATTACTGTTGAAATGCATTTTATTAATTGAGTGATACTTGTAGTTGATTATAAACCTAAAAGTCTATGATGTCAAATTTTACTCTATTCAGAGCCGTAAATTTTAAAGAAATGCCTTCGTTGCATTCAGAATTAAATTTTAACAGTACTAGCGATCAGCTAAGTCAATTAATTAGCGAAAAAGAGAATATTAGGAATGATAAAGATAATTTGAACACTTACTGTAAATATCTTTTATTAAATATTCGGAAGTTGGCAATAGAAGATGCAGAGACATTTATCATTAAACTATCTAATCAAACAGTATATCCAATATCTTGGCTAAATAGCATAGAGAAACTAATAAACTTAAATCTTTTCATACTAGGAGAGAAGGCAACACCTTTATTTCTGTCTAGTCTACATTTATTCATTGAGGAAAAAAGGAACGAACTTGAGTATGCGTTCGGACATATGGATGGGATGAATATCCGTCGTTCAAATGGATCTTATAGTTTTAAAAAGCTGAAATATCACTTAAACAAAATCGACTGCTCTTGTGAGAAGAAACACTTCCTCACAAAATGTAAAATTGAATATCAACAATTCAAGCCACGATACATTGCAGTAGGTGCCACTCCCTTTGATGAAAAAATCGATCTTGAAATTCAGCGTATAACTACGGAAGAAGAATTTCATAAAGCTAAGAAAGGTTATAAAAATCAATCCCCAATTCCAGCTATCCAAAAAATCAAAGTTAACTCCCAAATCAATCAATTTGCCGATATCTTTTACCAGATGATCAACGAATATAAAATCAACGATCAACCATTAATTGAAACCTCAAATGCTAATATTGCTAAATTGATTGCCAATTTCTTCACGGATACCAATGGTGTTAATATTGAACAGTCCACAATTGAAACTTACCTCCAAAAAAACAAGCCCGAAAAAAGGCCAAAGGAATACAATAGAATCAAACTTAGTTAAACCGTAATTGGACATTCAGGATTTACCCCTTTATCATGCTTTTCTTCCATAAATCAATAGAAAAACAATTATGGAAGTAGTATTCTGCTATCTATCTGGCTGGAAAAAGCCACATGATAGTCAAGAAATTAAAGAATCCTGTCTTTTTGGGGGATTTTTATTTCACGAGCAGTTTCGACATATAAAAGCACTTGGTTTATACAAGCATTAAGATTCTTATTGATGTCTTTACTCCAGAAACGGAAGATTGTATATCCCATTTCAGTAAGTGAATTATTGTTTGCTATGTCTCTTCGGATGTTATTTTCAATTTTTGATATCCAGAACTCTCGATTACTTTTAATCTTGTTTTTAGTGCTATCCCATTGATATCCATGCCAAAATTCGCCATCAATAAAGATTGCTAATTTGTATTTCTTTATGACAATATCAGGTTTGCCTGGTAAACCTTTTGCATGAATTCTGAAACGAATATTTTTGGCCCATAGTGCTTTTCTGAACAAAACTTCAGATTTTGTATTTTTACTTTTAATTCTTGACATATTATAACTACGGGATGCAGTTGTAATAAGAGAACGTTTGGCTGAAATACTACGACTCTTAGATTGTGAAGAATAAACGACTTTGTGCCTTCCCATTTTAAGGGCGTAATGATTATATACAAATATAGCGATAAGCGAATTAAATAAGTTCAAATATACTTTTTTACCTGACTCCTAAATGATCATCAGGAAGACAGATGGAATAAACTTCATTATAATTCTACTGATTGCCAATTTCTTTACCGATACCAATGGAATCAATATTGAACAGTCCACAATTGAAACTTACCTCCAAAAAAACAAGCCTGAAAAAAGACCAAAGGAATACAATAGAATCAAACTTACTTAAGAAAGCGGTCTAACTAGACCACAACTGGACAAACAGACCTTTCCCTTTTACCGTGATTTGCTTCCATAAATCAAATAAATACAATTTATGGAAGCAGTAATCATGACTAACACGCAATTCGAGGAATTTGCCAAGTCTCTCAAAGCAATCGAAGAAAGAGTAAACGACATTACTCCAGCAGACAAAGAAAAATTTGTCGACAATCAGGAGTTCATCCAACTCATGAAAATCTCAAAGCGCACCGCTCAATCCTGGCGAGATGAAAAAGTAATCAGTTTCGCTCAGATCGGTAATAAAATCTATTATAAAATAGGCGATATAGAGGCTTTGCTTGAGCGCAATTACCACAGAGCCTATAAAGTTGAAGCTCGCATCAACATTCACCCCAGAGTATTCAAGAATACCCAGATTAAAGCAAAATAATTTCAATCCTTATTAGCAAGATAGAATTATGATCAAATTAAATCCTGAAATATCAGCAATGCCCTGGCAAAAACTTATTGAAGAAATCGCCGTAATCTTAAATAATGATGCCGATACCTTAGAACGCAATATCAATTATTATCAAAGGATTCGGGAAATACCAGAAACCGACCCTAAGAAGCTTCAAAACCTTTATAATAGATTAATACGTGAACAAAATCGGTTTTATTATTTCACAGAGATTTATTTCCGACTCCAAAACCCAAGCCTAGTAAACATGATGAACGGGATTGAAGAAGTCTTTCGTAAACAGAAAGACATAAACGGAAAGGACGACGATGATTTTGTGATCTACTTCCGCAAATATCAAGAAAACTCACAAGTATATTATATGCCATTATAAAGATTATGCAGAATATACCACCACCCATTCAGGCGGGCAGAAAACAAGTTCTGCCCACTGACAAAACCACCCAGAATCTAAACAAGATCCTTCAATCACAGGAAATCATAAAATTGGCAAAGTCAAAGCCCATTACATTTTCAGAGCCCGTCTTATGGCAAAAAAATAATCCAGTCATTTATCCAAAGACTATCAATGTAATACAAGGAAAAGCAGGAGTACACAAGTCCAGACTAGCAGAAACCATCTGTTCGGCACTCCTAAATAAACCACATAACTCATCCGATCTATTGGATTTTCATTCAGATAAATTCAAACGTTATGCGGTCGTATATGTCGATACGGAAAGAAACCTTTCCGATCAACTCCCTTATGCCCTTCAGCAGATCCAATTAAAAGCAGGATTCCAAATAGAAGAACATCCTGAAAATTTCGATTACATCTCACTACTAGAATTTGGAAGAGAAGAAAGGTTTGAAATGCTCAACGTTTATCTCGAATACATTCGAAAACGGTACAACCATCATGTTTTCATTGTACTCGATGTCATTACCGATTGTATTTTCAATTTCAACGACACCAAAGACAGTATGAAATTAATCGATATGCTTAATCAGTCCATAAATCATTACGATGTAACCTTCCTTTGCCTTATTCACGAGAACCCTGGATCCGCTGATAAAGCAAGAGGTCATCTTGGTACCGAGATATTAAACAAAGCCTCTACTGTTTTACAAATTGGATTTGAACGAGATGCAGACAATAGTCCAATGGATATATTAAAAGTAGTATTCTTAAAATGCCGTTCCAGTAAAAAACACGATCCCTTCTATGTCCAGTACTCAGACCAAGCCAAAGGACTCGTTATTTCCGACCCCGAAACCGTACAGCAAGCATTGAACCAGAAGAACCATAAAGGTGACGTGGAAGTCACCCTTGATCTCTTAGCTATCCACTTAGAAAGACCTATGCCACGCAGACAACTCATTGATATCCTCATGGCAGAATTAAACTGTAAAGAACGATTGATCGAAAACCGTTTAAAACAAATCGTCTCAACCCCTATCCAAATTACCTCCTTTGAAGGCCGCAAATACTGGCTATCAAAAAAACCAGAAGGAAAAGAGATTATCTACTTCTTAGTTTCTGCCTGAAACCGCAAAAATTTCAATAATTGCAAAAGAAGTAATTAAAGGAGGTATTATTAAGCAAGCAGTTACAGTTATTTTATTTTTTTTTAGATTTCTTTTTAAAAAAACTCTCAATGTTATATGTTTTCTATAGATCCCCAAAAAGTGCATTCTGGTCGAAGTAAATAGCAAGTAAATTAAATGTGCCAATACCAAGTAGTGCTTCTCTTCCATATATATAGATTCCGATACCATTTTCAGCCAGAAACTCTTTCCATTCTAAGTACTCTTTTTTAAAACTGGGATGACGATTTTGATAAAGTTTTAAAAAAATATCGTCTTCCTCTTCTTCTTCTTCTTGGATGAAGGTTATTACATCCCCTGCTTTAAAGAACATCGCTAGTTCTAAAGGTAGATCACAAGAAAAAAAAATTGATTGTTTTCCAGTTTGTTGCTCATTTTATAGGAATGCATAACATTTACTTTATTCTTCCAATAAATATTTTTTGGAGTATTTCGAAAAGAAGAATCCGTACTTCCTGAATCTGCATCAAGGTCTAAATAGGCAGACCTAAATAAATTTCCTGACATTATAAATTTGTTTTGTGTGAATGACAAACATAGTAAAGAAGTTTTAATTAAATTTTTCTAACCTCTTTGTTAGAATTCAGTAGTCCTTTTGTAAATTCTTAGTAGTAAATATACAAATCAAACACGATAAACATCCGCCAAACTCCATACTCTTCCTTATAAGCAAACAAAAGCAAAACACTGCTAAACTAAGTTTGCACGTTTGCAGACCCTTATATAAGGATTTGCAAACGTGCAAACTTAAAACCTCAAATAGACTTTATTATTTCCATGGAATAAAAACCTCTTAATTCACTTATATCCGATTGTAGCTGTATTTAAAAATAATGACATTGGTTGAGACCTAACTCAGCCTATTATCAATGAAAAAAGTCCTAATAGACCATTTGAGTATTCTCCTTTCCTATAATGTAATCGGCGATATTCAATATCGAAATCGATATAATGGATTTATTGGTGAACTTGATTTTAAAATATATATGTATGAGGAACGGGGTAACATAATGCTCGACGGCGGCATGTTTTTACCTATTAAAAAAGGAGCTAATTCACTTGATAATCCTATTTATTTCACTGTTAGTTCGGATCAACCAACAGACTATTTAGAGGTATTTCACCGATTTCATTCATTAGACTGTAAAGCAATGTACTTTCTAAGATGGGATGATCGAGTCGACGTTGAAAACTGGGAAAGAGCAGATGTCATGGGGGTAAACAAGAATCTTCTAATACCTCCTATAACTGTTTACTTGTTTGATCCCAAAACGATTCAATTTGAACCAACAACATTATTGGAATTCCTAAATGAATTCACTGACATTCCTCGGACCCTCAACGATAATGTACCTGAGAAGGTAAAGCTTCATTTCAATGAGTTATTAGATAGGTTTGATTTGAAGTTAATTCAAGACCTGTATGTTCAACGTCTTATATTTGATGGCATGATAGGATTTAGAAAACAACGAGGATTACCAAGTGATATAGATGCGATATTGAAGAAAAAAGATGATAATATTATTCTTTTCGAGGTTAAAGAAAAAGATCTTTCAAAACGTCCTCCTGTTGGGTTTGGAATGGATATAGAGCGTATTAAGTCTTTCAAGAAGATAATGGCTTATACTGGGATGCAAGTGTATTATATAGTAAAACAAGTAGCGGATCAAAGTAAACGAGAGTTTATCAGTTGGAGAAGTATAAATATGACTAGTTTTATAGGAAATATTGGGGAAGAAGCAATCGAGGGAGGTACAGGTATGAGGTCTGCCTCGTCTTCTAATCCTACCAAAATATGCCCAGAAGAATTTTTTAGAAAATTATAAAAAACTAAAAAGTTCACTTATAGTCGGTTGACTTATAGTCGAATTTTAACGAGTTTGCAGAATGGATATAAAGGTAAAAATCGGCCATAGAATTAAAGAATTAAGGAAGGAATTACAAGTGACACAACAAACATTAGCCTTTAAATCTGAATTGGATAAGACTTATGTGAATGAGGTGGAAAATGGAAAACGAAATATTTCAGTTATTAATCTCGAAAAATTGATAGTAGCCTTGGAAGTAGATGTCAAAACATTCTTTGATTCTGCATCTTTTAAACGAACAGAATAGTATTTATAGATAAAAAATTAAACAAGAAATGTTACTAGAATTAGTTGAGAGTGAAGTAAATGAAATAAAAAAGGGTAAGAAGAAAGAGGATAATATTAAAGAGAAAGAGCTAAAAGCACGCTTCAAATTCATTGATCTCTTTGCTGGTATAGGGGGCTTTCATATAGCTATGCATGCATATGGAGGTAAATGTGTTTTTGCTTCAGAAATTGATAACTATGCTCGTGTAACTTATGAGCATAACTATAAAAAATGGTCCCCAGAAATTTTTAAAAACGGTAACTTTAACCAAGATATAACTGACATTTATTTGGATTATCATAATATTCCAAAGTTCGATATCTTATGTGCTGGTTTTCCTTGCCAACCATTTTCTCATGCTGGTTTGAAAAAAGGTTTTGTAGATACACGAGGAACACTATTTTTCAATATTGAAGAAATTATTCGTGCAAAAATAAAGGATGCTTTAAGAAAAAAGAATAATGATCTAATTCCTAAGGTGCTTTTTCTGGAAAATGTAAAGGGTTTAAAAAACCATGATAAAGGAAGAACATTTTCTATTATTAAATCGAAACTGGAAGATTTGGGATATGAAGTAAGGGCAGAAGTATTGAATAGTAAGCATTTTGGTGTACCTCAAAACAGAGAACGAATCTTTATAATCGCTTGGTATAAAAATATTATCGAGGTTGAAGATTTCAGATTCCCTTGGGGGATAGATCAAAAAGGAAATACTATTTTTAATAAGGATGATCGAAATGAATTAGCGAAAACTGTTGTAGTTGGTGATATTTTATTGGATCAATCAGAACTGGAAGAATTAGAAACTCAGAAAGGCCGTACTTATACTATTTCAGAAAAACTTTGGGAAGGACATTTAAGAAGGAAAAGGGAGCACGCCGAAAAAGGTAATGGTTTTGGATATTCTTTGTTCCAAGATGATTCAGCTTATACCAGTACAATTTCGGCTCGATATTATAAAGATGGCTCTGAAATTTTAATTGATCAAAGTCAAATAAATAAACGTCCAAGAAAGCTCCATCCTATTGAAGCTGCTAGGCTTCAGGGTTATCCTATTGATGAAACAAAAAAGAATGAACGATTTGAGATACCTGTATCCGATGCTCAGGCTTATAAACAATTCGGAAATTCAGTCTCTGTTCCTGTTATCAAAACATTAACCAAAGAAATAATAAACCAATTATTAAATATGAAATAATGCTTAAAAATTACAGTAAACTCGTAAATAAAGTACAAGAGAAATTTCAAAGTATTGATCATTGGAATGATGTTAAGTTTAGTGAAGGTGATAAGGAGAAAATTAAACTAATTGATCAAGTTACATATGTTAATGATTACTCTGTTCAGTTAGCCATTGATGGTGGAAATCACATTATTATACCTAGCCAGTATATATTATATGCAATTGCTATTAAAGAATTAGCAAATAATGTGTATGATTATCTGCGAGTATTTGAGGAATTAAAGCATGTTGAATCAATGTCTTCCATAGCTAAGAAAATAAGAGAAGAATCGCTCAATTATTCAGAATTAAATATTGATGAATTTAGTAAATCCATAGGTCCAAGGATTTTTTATGATGCAGAATTGAATTTAGGAGCGAAAGATATTGTGAATGGACCAGAGAATAAATTGGTCTTGAGAGGAACGACTGATTTTTTTGGTTCGATAATTTTGAAACCTATTAATATACCCAATGCTAGCTCATCGATTTTAGGAAAATTTATTTATAATCTTTGTCGTCAACCGGAAGTTTATGAATATTTAGAAAACAGATTTATTGAAGATGTTTCCTATATTGTAAAGGATAAGATAATCAAGGATTTCTGTTATCAAGTGATCTGTTTTTTATATAATTATGATAAACTAGAAAGGCTTGAAGGTAGAATAGATAAGAATACGGATACTAAATTTGGTTCTATCAAGAATGAAGGAAATTCATTAACATCTATATTCAGGATATCCAAAGCGCCCTTAGAACACTCTGATTTAATTCAAGGAGGTAAAGCCAGATTCTTTGAAGACCCTCTATTTATTTTGAATAATGAGTATTATTATTTGTCAACTGAATGGACAAACGATGGTAAGGGACGGTTAGATTTATCAAGTTTTAAAGAAATAATCGAATCTGTGTATTCCGAATTTAGAATAGATTATAAAGATTCAACCTATTATCTATTGTCTAGTAAAGTGTTAACTCAACAACACAATAAAACCATTACTGGGCTTATTCATGGATATAATAAAATTTATTTTGGAGCTCCTGGTACAGGTAAGTCGTATAAGGTTACCCAGTTATTAGAGAAATATAATGTTCCTGAAAATAGATTTGAACGTGTTACTTTTCATCCTGATTATGACTATAGTTCTTTTGTTGGAGGATATAAGCCAGTAAGCCAAGTAAATGAAAATGATAAATTGGAAGTTAATTATCAATTTGTTCCTCAAGTATTCACCAATATATATGTAGATGCGCATCAAAATCCAGATGAAAACTTCTATTTAGTAATAGAGGAGATAAACCGTGGGAATTGTGCTGAGATATTCGGTGATATTTTTCAATTATTAGATCGTAATCCTAATTATATGATCACTCCTTCAGAAGATCTAAGGAATCATCTAATTGCTCTGGATAAAGATAGCATACATAAAACTTTGAGAAACGGAAAAATGTTTTTGCCAAATAATTTGATCTTATTGGCAACAATGAATACCTCAGATCAATCCCTATATCCCATGGATTCAGCCTTCAAAAGAAGATGGAATTGGGAGTATGTGCCAATCCATTATCCGGAAAATGCCCAAGATAAATCTTGTCCTTCTTATGGATTTAGAATTAGAATCGACAGTGAAACATTCCTCAATTGGATAGAATTCGTTCGTGAAATCAATAAACATATTGTGCGTAATCCAAGTTTAGGAATGGACAAATGTTTAGGGAATTTTTTTATTAAACCCGAAGCTGGAGATACAATCACTCTGGATAATGTTATTAATAAGGTGATTTTCTATCTATGGAATGATGTTTTCAAGGATGAGGACAATGAAATCTTTCAAGAGCAAACTTATTTGGATTATTTTCCTATAGAAACGAGCGGAGTTAAACGTCTAATGCAGCTGGTAGAAAAGCTTGGCTTGCAGAATTCTTTAGAAACGATCTATGATACTACCATAATCGAAAGTGCTGATGACTCTTTTCCAATTGAATCTACAGAAGAGTCTATCTAAACTGATAAATAATTTAATAAAAAGATGAAGATTTTTATTGAAGGAGAATCATATCCCATTGATGTTTTAGAAAAAACTTTTAAAAGTGGTCAGTTTTACAGTGAAAGAGGATTTACAGGTGTTATAAAAGCTGTCGGATATTATCACAGTCAAGAGAGCAATCAGTTAACCTTTATGTTACCGAAAGTTTTTATGCGGGACGAGGAGTTAACCGTTTTTGATCTTTCAAAAACGGAGCTATATGATTGGATTAAAGATGATAGCATTAAACATGATCATCGTTATATCTGGGTAAGGAATCTTTCAGTTTATTTATATAAGAGCCTAATTACTTTTAGAAATCGGTATCCCAACTCAGACTTAATTAATTACTCCTCTAGCTATCAACTTCGTGCGCTCAATAAGTCAACACCATATTCCTATTTGGATATTTTATTGAGTTTTGTTGATTTTTATAAAAAGCATAAATCACAGATTCTTTTTAAACATATTGATTCGATAAGTAACACAGCAAGGAAACCTAAATGGGAGAAAACGATACGTAAAGAAAATCCGATTCTACTTAACAGCGGTGTTTTGATTTACGATCAAATACAGAATAAGCATAAACTGCAAAATAGGGAAGAAGAGTTGATTATTTATTTCTTTTCAATAATTAATCATTTTAATGAGCAGCATGATTTAGATATTAAAATTGATAAAATATATCCGATTATAAAGGGAAGAAAATTTATTGAATTAAAAAATAACGGTCTAAGAAAACTAAAAAAAATAAAATATCGATACTATTCAGATGTACTAAAAAGTATGCATCAATTGTGCATGCTTTATTTTGCACAATTTGATCAAGCGAAAAGTAAGAGTAAGGAAGATTTTATTATAATAAACAATTATAATATTGTCTTTGAGGATATGATTGACAAATTGTTTTCAGCCGATTTAAATGATGTTGTCGTATATGATACTCCACTTAAAACTCTTAAGAAAAATGATGACGGAAAGGTATTGGACCATATCTTTGATCACCGTTCAATTTTTGATGGATCAGATATCTTTTATATTGGCGATTCTAAGTATTATAAGTCCGGGAGTGAAGCAGGAAAGATCTCTCGTTATAAGCAGTTTACCTATGCTAAGAATATCATTCAGTTTAATATTGACCTATTAAACGATAATGATAGGAGATATAGTGAACACATGCGATATCGAGATGAATTAACTGAAGGCTATAATATAACACCTAATTTCTTTATTTACGGCTATATCGATGATCCCAATGATTATGATTCTTTTAATTTGAAAACCTATGGCGACGTTGTTAGTACCTCACACTTTGAACAACGACTTTTCGATAGAGATTCACTATTTGTTCATCAGTACAAGATTAATTTTCTTTTTGTGCTAAAAGCTTATTCTTTATATGGATTCTCCTATGTACAGGATTTTAAGAAGAATGTCAAAGACGTTTTCAGGAATGAATTTATCTTATATTTTAAAGATCCCGAAAATTGCGGCTATTCTTTCTATCAACTTAATGGTGATGTGGATAAAAGTGTTTTCATGAAAGATCATTTCAGAATCATTTATGGGAAATGCTATAATACATCCGAAGGGCGTTTTCTATTAGCTAAACATAAAGATGATAATAGCTTATCAGACGACATAATGAAACACTTTTCTGAATATTTTATTAATTAATAATACCTTCTTACAAGGTTCTAATACGTTATTTGCTTCCCTATCTAATAAATTATAACGACTCTCACAGATAGCACTTTTATTCCTATTCAGATCTTCCATTCCAAAAAAGCTCTTTGAGACCAATCCGTCAACCAGAAAGCCAAGAAAAAATCTTCCACCTCTAAATAAAACCCAACGCACATTTTTCTCCGCTTCTGGTTAACGCACAAGCAGCCCTCTTAAGCTAAAAAAGACACGCCAGCTTTGTCCATCACATTAATCCACTTCAATAAAACTGTCATGCTTTTTCCTTAAAGAGCGCTGCTTCTCCCACTACACATATTGCAGCCAGTCCTCCATTACACAATCCCATTACACACTGTCCGCAACAGATTTTTAGCTGCGGCGTTCCGCCAGAGTTTTAGCTGCAGTCGGCTTACCCCACCCACAAACAAACCCATCGCTCACCGCCTGCTAGCGGTAATTCGGTGTTCCAGTCGTTTTTTATTGAGAGCCAAGCAAAGGTCTCGCCTGTTTTCTTCCACCTCACAAAATCCAACGCTTAAAAAACAGTCACGCCCTTTGCCTTAGCTTTGTGGCAATCAACATTTCTGAAAACTCGAAAGGATACTACCAGCCACAGGCTCAATAAAAAACTCCTTCCACAAAAAATGCCCGCTAGTTAATCCGCGGGGGACTGCGGCGTGCATTTTTTCTATAATTTTCCCTGGCCGCTGGCGTGTGGTCTTCCCCCGCGGAAGGGCAGCCCCCGCCCACCCGCAGCCAGGACCCGCCACCTCGAACGTTCCCCCAATCGGTTTTATCTTGAGCAGGAATCCATCCCTTGAGGGCGCTATTCCGAACATCCCTCCAATCCGTAATCATCTTGAGCAGGTATCCATGCCTTGACCGCTTTATTATGCACAGCCATTGGCATATGATAGCTATAAACATGTAACATATTGATTTGTAGTCATTTATCTTAAATGTAATTTCTTAAAGTCAATTAATAATCCTATCTTAAGAATTTGTCTAACAATAATTTAAATCTAATCTCGAATATTATGATTCCTGCTTCACTTATTGCATTGATTATTGGACTATTTATAGCTTGGTTTTTTAATAGTTTAATAGGTATTTTAGGTATAAGTTTTATACTAACTTTTTATTGGATCGTCTATTTAAAAGATCTCAGATCTTCCAGAAGAATGATATTACCTTTTAAGGAACAAATCGTCAATCATTTTGATGATTTTAAGGGGAAACCAGGCGGTGAACACTTCGATTATGTTTATGAAAATGTTCAGTTCTTTTTAACAGCTAGATCAGCTCGATTATTTGCAAGAATAAATGATATAGTAAAATGGGGATGCCTGATAATTGGTTTATATTCAATTTGGTTAAAAGACTGGTATTCTGTGATTTTATGCATCATTCTTATCTCTATTATTTCAACTCTTTCTTCCGTCTTCAATAAACCTTTAAAAGAACTAAAGGCTTCCAAAAATGATTTACCTAAATTTACAATTATAGCTGACTCTATTGCATCCTATACTGATTTCTTTGTGAATCATTTTCCTCAGATGATTAATAAGAATTTCAAAAGAGACCATCCTGATTTCCCTAAGTTTAATCCTTAATTAAATCTATTTTCTCAGTAATAATTCCATTCACTGCTGATGGTGAATTTAGCCCAAATGAAATGAAAACCGCAAGCTTTCCAAAAGACTACGGCATAAACCCACAAGGCAATTGCCCACAAAGGCCATTTATTCCGTTTCCTTTTGGAATTTTCATCCTCATTTTCGCACTCAGTACCATAAGCAGAACAATGGAATACTAAGTTCACCGGATAAATGAGTACTTATCCTGATGAAAGTCCATCACAATCTATTCAGAGGAGTTAATTTGCAACTACCTAATAGATGATGCATATATATCACCTATATAAAGACCCTATGTCTCGTATTAAATAAGGGAAACAAAAAAGGGTATTTATTTAAATACCCTTAAAAAAGACTGCAACTAACGGTCATGCCTGACCGCCACAGAAGAAACTGCAGAACTGACCAGTCCAACAGCTACTAGGTAGCCAGCGATTGTAACAATGCTTGCAGGTAATATTACAGGAGATCCTAATATTGCCCCACCAACAGCACCCAACACCAAACCAAGATTCCTTATTTTCTTGAAGAATTTAGGAATAGGCATAGTTATACGTTCTTGTATCGAAAACTCTCTTTCTTTATTATTCATGATTTTAGGTTTTAGTATCTTCTAATTTTTTTAATCTCTTTTCAAGGAATAGAACACGCTGAGAAATTATCTCAAAGCTGGATCTGAACTCAGTCTTAATAATTTGAGTAGTCGTTTTCACTTCGATTAGATCTCTCTCTACACGTTTGAAATCAGTATGAAGCTGCTTTATAAAATAGGCTATCAATGAAAGAAGAATCGTAATCAAACCGCCAAGTAATAAGGTAATATCAAATTGAAGTTCCATCTTTAATCAGTTAGGAGATTAATAACTTCTATATTCAAGGATCCTTTCTTTATTAGATGTAAGATCTCAGGATAAATAGCCTCATAAGCTAAAGCAGATCGAAAGACTCTATAATCCCCGCCTATAAACTCCCAATATTCACCGGTAAGCGGACAACCTTTGGTATCCAGATGAGTATTTCCAATATGGATAAAAACAAGCGTGAAGTCTTTGATATCAGTAATCTCAATCATACCCTCATGAACAGATGGATACCGGCTTCTATATTTCTTATTCATCCCTGCATCTATATTCAATTTTAAAGGATATATACCTGAAGGAATACAAGTAGACCCATAGACCTTTTGCTCTCTAATCGTATCTTCTAAAAGGTAGCATTTGAAAACTCCTTGGATAAAAAGATGGCTCAGAGTAGTGTTCTTCCCTTGAGCCATCCTAATAATTTTAACTGAGCTCATTATCCCAGAAATGAAGCGACGTCATAAATATATAAACCTGAATTCGCTTTAAGCCGAGAGTAGTTGGTATTAACCTTTTGGTAAAACTCAATGCCTACACACGCAATCAAATTTGAAGGTTCCGTTAAACCACTAAAATCTATAGTAGTATAAACTTCAGTTTCAGATACCTCACCTATTACGGGTAAATATTCAGAGTAGCTAATGCCATTTAATTCATTAGTTTCAGGTACTGTTGGCTCGTATGATTTTGTATTTGGATTATATTCAAAATCAGAAAGTACTGCCACTGCCCAAATAATTCTGAAGTGTGTAGCACCAGAAGGGGAAAGAACTTCGCTTTGTGCAGAAAACGGTTGAATTACCAGTTCATAATCACCATCCAAATTCTTTGAGTAATCCATTGGAACGCTGAATATAGTTTTAAAAGGTATATTTTTATTGAATTCAAAACCCTTCAAATAATCTTTATGATTAGATACAAGGATAGATCTAAATCCCCTCGTTCCCGTATTGTCCTCTAAATTAATCCTTTTCATGACCGCTGTTAAACGACCTGTAACATAAGGATCGGCAATGCCAAATAGTACCCTTGCAAGTCCATTACGAAGCGACTTTGCTGTTTTTGCACTTCCCCCAAATTCGTTCATGTTTTCACGGGTACGTGCAAACTCAGGAGCATTTTTAATTTGACTGGCTGTTGGACCTCCTGTCAGCCCCGCATAATAACCAGTAAGACCTTTAATTTTAAAGTGACGAATATCGCCGATCGTCCCTGCATATTTAATGGGACCTTTTTGCTTTGCCATGATAATTTGGATTTATAGGTGAAATAGTAATGCTAATTGATACAAAGGTCATTATCAATTAATTACCTATAAAATGCAAAACAGGGGCAGACGGAGCTAAGCAATCAGGAGTTTATTATTAAAGGAAAGGTAGATAAGATGATATACTAAAACGCTGAAATTACCTAGTCTCTTAAAGTCCAATTCTAAGAAGGAAAACGGAGGAAAATTGAGGCATATTGTTTATATTTGAGTGTTGGAGAAAACTAACACCGTAAAATATGATGCAATAGAATTGCTTCCAATGCATGTTTTACCAATGTTTCACCATCCACTAAAATATCTGCGAAAACAGCGCGAAAACGCACAAATCCGCATAGAATTGTAGCCCCCTACGGGCTACAGAAATAGTTTGGTGCTACCGAAGTTTAGCTAAGAAAAGTCTTCCTTAATAGATAAGGAGGACTTTTCTCGCTTCTAAGGGTTTTTCCGGGTCTTATCCGAAATCTTGAGGATTGGAAATAAGCTACCATCATCAGACAGTATATAACTTATATGGAATATAAGTAGAATGTTAGGGGAAATCTTTGACTTATACAGTTGCCGCAAATGCATCTATCCCTAGATGCAAACTAAAGTACAAGCTTTATTGTTTTCTAACTGAAGCTGTAGAAAAACGAAAGGAAATATGAGTCAGATAAAATTCTTTATGGTTAGTTTTATAAGTGTGTGGTTAATCAGCTGCCAGCAATCGGTGAAAGAGACACGTACTGACGAAATGATAACGGATAGCTTATTAGAGACACCGTATGACAACAAAACGCTAACAGATACAACAGAGACGACCATAAGTTTGCAGGATTCACAATTATCTTTAAATAATAAAATTGATAATCCACAAAAAATTACGATCCGTGAAGGAATGCATAATCTGAGTCTACAATGGATAAGTTGGGAAAAATTGGGGGAAGTTGAGATCAAGCATCTTGAGGGCAATATTTATAGTGTTGTGGGGGAACAACGAAACCCTAATAATAGCGACTATTTG
>Ga0160445_100550_pt1 | contig 17477 bp, 15 predicted proteins | sample HID1972M_E1MG_FD_108215 | JGI IMG/M metagenome (GOLD analysis project Ga0160445, IMG submission 108215) | Enriched pill bug-associated microbial communities from UW Madison campus, WI, USA - HID1972M_E1 MG | ecosystem: Host-associated > Arthropoda: Insects > Digestive system > Unclassified ... | reverse complement strand
TATGATCCGAAATATCTTCAAACGCAGTATTTATATTACTCTTCCAATACATCTAACTCGCAGGTAGAAGCTGGAACTTACTTTCCTTTATCGGGTAATATGAGCCTAAACTTGTCGGCAAAAAGATATACAGACCAGGGAAGAGTTGGTTATAATCAGGAAATAACCAATCCAATGTTAAAAATGAATGCTTTCAGATTAACGGAATCGGTTAATTGGCGGAGCAGAAATGATCAGCACATGGTTTATTTATCTTCTGAAAATGGCTTTGCAAAATCGCCTTATACAGGTGAAAAGCAACTTCAGATCCGTGCGAATGCCACTTGGAACTATAGGTTTCTTACATTAAACAGCTATTTTCAACAAGGCGATTTCAGTCTAATCGAAGCCTATAGCAATGCATTACAAAAAGATAAAGATCAATATCGTTTTAATGTTTCAGGCAGCATCCGAAAAGAGTTTTTTAATAAGAAGCTACAATCACAACTTGACGTAAACTATAATCGTGATTCCTATTCTGGATCAAACTGGATGTATTCAGGCTTAGTAAATTATGCTTTCTCTCCTCTGTTTTCCGGTTTTATAAACACTTATTTCTACAAGTACAACAGCTCTTATTTCAACTCATCTACTTCAAATATTCAAGCTGGGATAACCTATAATTTACCTGATGGCAGAAATGTAAGCACCCAGAAAAAGGGAAACCTTACTTTGTTTCTATTTTATGATAATAACACAAACGGCGTATTTGATGAAGGCGATACAGTTGCTGAAAGCAAGATTGCGACTATTGGAGGTATTAGCTTTATCAGCCTTAATAATGGTTTAATAGAATATAAGAAGGTGCCTTATGGAGAATATACACTTCAGGTGCCATCGCAGGATTGGTACGCAGTTATTCCTTCAAAGATCAGTATCGAAAATCGCGAACTTACGCTGAATGTACCCCTGCAAAAAACAGGGAAGATAACAGGCAGCCTTAGTTATAACTATGATGAACGCACGAGTATGGAAGTTTCAGAAAAACATGGGGGACTTCGTGTTTGGGTTACAGGAGCCAATGGAAATAAAATTGAGGCACTGACCAATTCACAAGGTAATTTCACTCTTTTTGTTCCTATAGGCCAATACGAATTTTCGATTGATGATAGTTCTTTACCCAAAAATGTATTTACAAAATTCGAAACTCAAAAAATAACTGTAGAGGCAGGAAGGCCAATCACAATTCCTGAAATCGAGTTAAAGGTAAAACAGCGAGTGATTGAAGTCAAACGATTCTCGTCAGAATAACGGAATTATAGGCGTCTCCTCTGTTCATCTTTTCGCTGTACTGGAAGTCACCTCTGTCAAAAATTAAAACTATAATTCAATTATCTAATTTGTCCGGAACCCTGAATCAACCATTTTTCAGTGACTAATTTTTCCAAGGCGAAAGGCCCTCTGGCATGTAGCTTCTGAGTTGAAATTCCAATTTCTGCTCCTAAACCAAACTCTCCCCCATCTGTAAAACGTGTAGAGGCGTTTACATACACTGCTGCTGCATCGACTTCATTTAAAAAGCGGACCTGGTTTTCAATATTCTCAGATACAATGGCTTCCGAATGTTTTGAAGAATAATATGATATGTGGTCTAAAGCTTGTTCCATATCTTCAACAACTCGTATGGAGCATTTTAAATCGAGAAATTCACGCCCGAAATCGTCTTTTTCTGCAAGCTTTAAGAAAGGGTATTGTAGATTAGATAGCACCTCGAAAGAGTTAGGATCGGCATATACTTCCACTTGGTTATCAGATAATTTGGGTGCTATTATTTTAATAAAATCTTTATATATTTTCTCATCAATGAGAACCGTATCCAATGCATTGCAAACGGATGGTCGGGATACTTTCGCATTAACCACAATGTCGGCAGCCTTTTTAAGATCAGCAGATGATTCGACATAAGTATGGCAAACACCTGCACCCGTTTCAATTACAGGAACTTTTGCATTATTTCTTACAAAATCAATTAATTGCTGGGAACCACGAGGAATGATAATATCCACATATTTAGTCGCCGTCAATAGCTCATCTATAAAACGACGATCAACAGGTAATAACTGAACTATATTTCGGTCGACATTAAACTCATCCAATGTTTGATGAATAAGCTCTACCAGCATCGTATTGGTGTGAAAAGCATCACTTCCACCGCGTAGCAGACAAACATTTCCTGAGCGTATGCAAAGTGCAGCTACATCAACCGTCACATTCGGTCTCGATTCATATATAACTCCAACCACACCAAGCGGTACAGTTTTTTTCGTAATCAATAAGCCATTCTCTAATTCACGTTCAAGTAAAGTTTGATTTGAGGGATTGGGTAGTTCAGCAATCGTTTCTAAACTGGATGCAAGATCATCAATACGCCCACCCGTCAATTTCAACCGGTCTTTTTTAGGATCAGCATCATCCATTTTTTCTAAATCCAATACATTACTGGCAATGATTGCTTCTTTTGAAGCTTTTAGCCGATCACTGAGATTGTGCAATACAGCCTTTTTGTTTTCTTCTGATAAAGATTGAATTACTTTAGTAGATTGTGCTGCCCTTTTTAGGATATCCTGAATGTTTTCCATAATCAAATTAATACAATATCATTCGCATTTGCAACCTCAAAATTCTGAGTTTTTAAGTTCTTAGTTAACTCTTTGGAAGATAGTTTAGATCTGGCCACCGCTATTGCAATATCATTTTCATTTAAAATCTCAATTACTTCTCCTTGCTCAAAATCCCCAATAACGAATTGGACACCGACTGCAAGCAAGCTATATCTTTTATTTAATGCCTGAGAAGCACCGGAATCAATCTTTACTTTCCCTTTTATTAGACTTCCACTGGCAAGCCAACGATTTTTAGCAGATATTGAGCAGAATTGAGCTTTACAAACTGTTCCTGTTTCTTCTTGAATAGCTTTTAAAATTCCATTTTCAGTTTTAATGCCAAAAATGATAGTTTTAATGCCCATCTGGTTTGCCAACCGAGTATAAGTAAGCTTGGAGGTCATACCCCCCAAGCCGGAAGCTGTCTTTTCTTTATTTGCTAATTGTAAAATGCCTCTATCCCTTGTATCTAAATTTGTGATAACTTCATTATTGCCATCTAATACTCCAGGAACAGAAGTGCTAAATAACAGTAATGAAGCATCAAATCCTACTGCAATTAAGGTAGCTAATTCGTCATTGTCTGAAAACTTCAGTTCAAGGTTGCTTACCACGTCATTCTCATTAGCGATAGGGATGATATTGTTCTCCCATAATTTTTCATAGGTTTTCTTCAATTGAAGAAATTGATTGCGATTAGAAAAATGATTGCGCTCACAAAGGCTTTGCGCAATGTTAATACCATAGGGTGTAAAGTATTGAGAATATTTATTTAATAATAAAGTGTTTCCGATTGCTGCGGCTGCTTTTCGTTCGCTTAGAGTTTTTTTATAATGTTGTATAAAGGCCTTACCTGCTGCAACAGCTCCTGATGATACCAATACGATATGATATTTAGAATGGATTTTTGCAACCTGTTGAGCAATATTCATGAGTACTTGTTCATCAAGTTCTCCTTTCTCAGTTGTAATGGATGCTGTTCCAAATTTTATAACAAGAATTGGCTTCTTTAAAGTTGATTTTTTCAAAATAATGGTGCTGTATATTTAAACTTTCAAACAAAGTAGCAAAATTTTTATGATATTTGAAATAAGACAATGAAATAAGAAAGATTATTTTTTGCAATTAAAGTTAAAACGAAAGGTTCCCAAACGGGGAGAATGGGAACCTTTACTAACCAATTATAAACCTAAATTATGATAGCACAAATATAGTGTACTTATTACACTAATTCAAATTTATAATGTTTTAATTTTAATGTTTTTGAAACTAACATTATCACCATGATCCTGTAGTAAGATATGACCTTCTTTAGCTTCACCAAAGTTTGGCCAATTTTTGTATTTGCTTTGTGCAACAAGATCCTTGAATTCCTTGGAACCGCGTACATAAGAAAGAACTAATACTCCGTTTAAATAATGCTCTACACGGTTATCTGGATAAACAACTACCCTTCCACGGTTCCACTCACCAATCGGTCTCATAAAACGTTTTTGTTTATTGGAGGTAATGAGGTCGTATAAAGAGCCTAGAGTACGGTTACCATTTCTGCCTAATTTGGCATCAGGATGCACATCATCATCTAACACTTGATACTCTAAACCAATCGCTGAACCTGTATTCTTTTCAGATAAAGTAACAAAGTATTTTACTCCACTATTTGCACCGGTAGTTAATTTAAATTCGAAAGAAAGATCAAAAGCAGAATATTGGTCTTTTGTTACAATATCTCCTCCATTAGTAGATTCTGCTCCTCCTGAAGACAATACAGAAAGTACCCCGTTAGAAACTTCCCATCCTTTTTCAGGAAAGGTTTTTTTATAAGCACCAACCCAACCATTGGTTGTTTTTCCATCAAATAAAAGTTTGTAACCATCTTTCTTTTCCTGAGCTGACAGAGAGTTTGTTGTTAAATTAACTACATAAATTCCATTTGGAAAAGACTTTGGTTTAAGATTTTTAGTTTCCAATTTAAGATTTTTGAAGTAAACCTTTTTACCTGCTTGATCATCTGATGATATGGCATGCACCTGTAAACCAATAAAACCTGTAGCATCTAGTGTATCAATTACATAGGAAACCGGTATATTATTTATCCATGTTTTTGTTTCATTACCAATACATTCAATTCTGAAATGATTGTATTCTCCAACTTTGAATGCATCTTTGGCAGCAGGATTTAACTCTAATGGGTAAAGCCACATTCTCCTTGCCTCATCGTAAACTCCGCCTGTCCATTTGCGATCTGAAGCATCAATTTCAATCTGCCGGCCATAAACTCTCCCTTTGCCATTATTTGCTGAAGGGTCAATGTGGCTTCGTGTTTGAACTCCTGAATTGCTTTTTTCTCCCTCAATTTTAATATCCAATTCAAAAATAAAATCACCATATTCCTTTTCAGTAACCAAGAAGGAATTGGGTGAGTTTTTTACCATGGTTCCTACTATGGTACCATCAATTACCTCATAAGGTGCATTTCCAACTATTTGTTTCCAACCGGTTAAGGTTTTACCGTCGAAAACAGCCTTTTCTTGTGCTGAAGCCAGTGTAGATAAAAAGAGAAAAGATACTGAAAGAATTAACGAAATGTTGTTGTGTTTTTTTGTGATTCTCATTTAGTGGATTAATTTAATTTTGATTAAGAATTACCGAATATAAAAATATTGTAAGAGAATTCGCAATATTTATATTGTCAAATTCTGCGTGTAATAGGAAAGAAGCTTGGATTGCAGTTATTCTAGTTAGATTCAGTTGGGTCATGAAAGGCATCCAACTCTTCATAAATAGAGTTTTTGCTTAAAAATTCTGGAACTATTATTTTCATCTTTAAAACAACATCCTTGTTTTCATGGCAGGCATTAATTGCTAATAACTCTTCAATAGCTTTGCTAGCTTCCTCATAAGCATAGCTCCGCACTTTGGCGATACTGATTTTCTCGTGATGTGTAGGTAAAGTAAGTTCTGCAGAAGCTAAAAGTTCTTCATATAATTTTTCACCGGGGCGTAAGCCTGAGTAAATAATTTTAATATCTTTTTCTTCTTCCAGACCAGCCAGTTTTATCATCTTTCGGGCCATATCAACAATCTTAACCGGTTTGCCCATATCAAATACATAAATTTCACCCCCGGTACCCATTGTTCCTGCTTCCAAAACCAATTGAACAGCTTCTGAAATGGTCATGAAATATCGAGTAATTTGAGGGTGCGTAACTGTTAGTGGCCCTCCCCTTTCTATTTGTGCACGAAAGCGTGGAATAACGGAACCATTGGATCCCAATACATTGCCAAAACGAGTAGTTATAAAACGAGTCTTGCCTTCCGGAACGCTGTTCAAAGATTGTATATAGATTTCTGCAAGGCGTTTTGATGCACCCATTACATTGGTTGGGTTAACAGCTTTATCAGTAGATACCATTACAAATTTTTCAACACCAAATTCTACTGAAAGATCTGCAACTTTTTTTGTTCCACCGACATTTACTGAAATTGCCTCAAAAGGATTGTTCTCAATCATTGGAACATGCTTATAAGCAGCGGCATGGTAAACCAATTCCGGCCGACATAGATTGAACAGCTTGTGCATCCGTTGATAATTGCTTACATCAGATAGCACAACTTCGATGTTTGCATTAGGATAGCGATCTTCTATTTCAAGCTGTATTTCATGCAATGGAGATTCAGCTTGATCACATAAAATTAATAATGCAGGCTCATAGGAAATAACTTGGCGTACAATTTCAGAACCGATGGACCCTGCAGCACCAGTAATCAAAACTCGTTTTCCGTAAAGATCATTTTTAACTTTTTCTTGATCAATTTTGATAGGTTTGCGCTGTAATAAATCCTCAATGCGCAGCTTTTTAATCTGTTTCTTGTCAAACTTACCTGATAGCCAATTTTTTGCAGGAGGAACCGTTAAAACTTTGATACCAATGCGAATACAACGTTCAATTACGACCTTTTTTGCCCGTTCATCCAAGTCTTCGTTAACAATTAAAAGTTCATCAATATTCCTACGCTCTTTTAGGCGTGCCAGATCTTTTAAATGATAAACCTTTTTCTGTTCCAAATAGCTGTTCAACATGCTGCGGTCGGTATCAATAAATCCCTCAACCACATAATTGATCATTGGATCACTTTCCAAAGCTTGTTTTACTAAAACAGCATTTTTGTCGGATCCATAAATCAGTACTCGATGAACTTCTTTATTTAACAGCCGTCTTGCCAGAATGATATAAACAGATTTAGCAAAGAGGCGGAAAATAACTAAAAGCGAGGCCGTAATAAAAAAGTTTATTAATAAGGTAAGCAAGAGCGGTACGTAATTTCCAGCAATTAGGTTTCTGCCAAATAAAAGTATTAATATCAAAAAAAGTATGGAAAAAGTTATAGTAGCTGCAAAGACACGAAACAGGTCAATTGTATTTGAAAATCGTAACAGGCCAGTATGCAATCTTCCTAAATAAATAACAGGAAGAGCAACCATACAAAAAGCGATTGTATATATTAAATATTGATGAAAATCGACCCCATTAAAACGAAATCCTTCTACAATTAAATAAGATAAAGAGAATGAGAAATAGACTATAAATAAGTCGACAAATAAAATTACTAAAGGATGGATATGCTTGCCGGTTAACAAGAAATCTTTAATTATTTTGAAGTTAGAGGTAGAAAATTTTCCCATTAGTTTTGTTAAAAATAAATACTTGCTGCCCCATGCAATATTTAAGCCTAAACTCAAAACAGAACATTTTGTAAAGATATACAAAAGAACAAATACAGACCAAGAAATATATAACCTCCTAGATTATTCCATTTATTTTCGGTGCCATTTTATTGAAAATCATGAAACTCTCATGTGTGAATTGCTCTCAATTAAAAGATTTAACAAATTTATAATCTAAGTATTTGGGAACATTAATGCTATTTACAATTTTCCACTCCTGAAATTCTGGGATAAACTCTGGAAGTTCTAAACCTGATTCTTTTGTAAATCGGGTATAGAATTCTGCACGATTTGGATGTTGCGGTGAACAAGCATTATAGATTTGGCCAAAAGCTTGTCTTTCTAAAATTGCGAGGCTGATTCCCAGGCAGTCACTAAGATGTATCATGTTCACAGGAGCCAAGCCATTAGCGATTGATTTTTTTCCGGCAAAGAAGCGACCTGGATTACGTTTAGGACCAAATAGTCCACCAAAACGTATAATGGTAGCTGTGAAATCTTTTTGTGCTTTCACTATGTTTTCAGCAGCTAATAAAGCATTACCAGATTCACTGTTTGCTTGTGGTAAATCTAGTTCATTAACGTCCTTGCTATCTTTTCCATATACCCCAATTGAGCTAATAAGAATCAATTGTTTAGTTGACCCTAAAGATGCCGCTTTACAAATAGCTTCAATCTTTAAAGGAAAATAAATAGCTTCTCCTTTTTTTCTGTTAGGCGGAATGGTAATAAAAAGTATATCGCAATCAAAGAAGTCTGCATCATACTGGTGATTTTCTGTTGAGAAATTAATTTGATAAGCTTTCACCCCTCCTTCACGTAAACTATTTAGCTTTTCAGGTGAAGTTGTTGATCCTTTCACAATGTAACCTTTCTTTATCAATTTATTTGCTAAGGCCAAGCCATACCAGCCACAACCCAATATGCTTATAACTTTTAAAACATCCCTTGAATTCTTCTGCTTCATATAGCAAAGATATGTTTATTGAACAAGCACATCGTTAAAAAAATATAGGCACCTTTTAGGGAGCCTATATTTTTGTTCAATCAACTGTTAGGTTTACAATTAGAGACTAATCAAAGATAAAGAGCCTCGGATAATAAACAATAACTATATATAGGTATTATGAACTTTTTAAGGCTATTCTTGTCTTGGATAGGCTTTCAGGGTAATTGCTTTTAATGAAATTAATCATGTTTTCTCTAACATAACACCGTAAGTCAAAAGCATCACCTGAATTACGACAGCTCATCAAACAACGAATTTCCATTACATCGTGCTTAAAGTCAGTAACTTGCAATACATCGACTTTACCATCCCACAAGGCGTTGTTTTTTAACAAATTACTTAATTCCTGTCTCAAATCAGAAACATTAATAGTAAAATCAGTATAAATAAATACGGTTCCAAGTATCTCAGCGGTTGTACGGGTCCAATTCTGGAAGGGCTTTTCTATAAAATACTGGATGGGAAGAATAAGTCTTCGTTTATCCCATATATTTACAACAACGTAAGTAAGTGTAATCTCTTCAACTTTACCCCATTCACCTTCTACAATCAAGACATCATCTATTCTAATGGGCTGGGTGAAGGCAATTTGAAAGCCTGCCAAAAGGTTTCCAAGTGATTTTTGTGCTGCGAAACCAATAATAATACCTCCTATCCCTACTCCTGTTAATAAACCTGCACCTATTTTTCGCATGCTCTCAAAACTCAATAAGATAATTGAAATTGTTATTATAACAATAATTGTAACCAATAATTTTCGTATAAATTCTAATTGAGTTCTTAACTTCCTTTCGCGAAGGTTGTCAGTTTTATTATAATCAAAACGGTTGCGAAGGTAATCCTCTATTATACGTATAATCCGAATTATAATAATTGCGAAGAAAGTAATAAGTGCTATTTCAATTATTTTTTGAATTACACTCAATACAATCGGACCAATTTTCATTAAAGGTAAAAGAGCATTAAAAACGAGTAAGGGTATAAAAAAACTAAAGGTTAATCGGAAATGTCGTATAGAGGATCTTATAATTGAATAACCTTGTTCGTTAGTTGAATATTTTTTAATGAAAGGAACTAAAATATTCTTTATAAGAATACCTATTAATATAGAAAATAGAATAATAGATATATTCCAGATATGGCTTGAGGTTTTATTAGATAAGTCGGTTAAAAAATCTATCAATTTATCAAGTTTAATATTATTAAAACGATTCTATTCTATTTGCGTAATCCGCCATCAGGTCTTTCATTTTCTTCATTATCGTGATTTTCTTCAGGATGCATGTTGGTTAAAATATCCTCGTCTGTTTGTTTCTTTCCTCCTCCCGAAACTTGCTCTGCATTGGCATTAGAAATTTCGTTTTCAAAATCATTAGCTGAGTCACGGAGTATATTGTTCTGTTCAGTACCCTCATGTCCCGTTTGATGTTTATTACATCCTAATTGATCTTCGTGATCTTGGCTTTCATTTAACATACATATCTTTTAAGAATACAATATAAATCAAAAATACAACATAAATTAACTCTGAATGTTTCTATAAAGTTCAATTTCCTCCTTCTTATAAAATTCAATTTTACTCATAAGTGAGTATTGTGCTAGCGTGTAAACCTCCATAAATTTGTTTATGAAAGAAGCTAATTTTTTATAAACTAACTTATGGCAATAATTAAAATAGTAATAAACTTATTAACCCTAAATATTTTTATTTTATTGACATCGCTATGTTCTTCTGATACAAAACTGATGTTTAAATTAAAAACCGCGCACCCTTCGCAACAACCGAAAAGTGAATTAATTGAATCGGAAACCAACATGGTGACTTCATCCGATGCAGAACAGATAAAATCAAAAGTTGCCATATTCTCTTCTAGTAATATATCTTTTCAATCATACCCTTATTAATTGTTTTATAAAAAAACTCACTAATGAATGAACATCTTTTTATAAAAAATCCTCATTAAATTCTTAAGATTAAAGCTCTATAAATAAAGTGTAGTTATTATATATATTTGATTTATCATATGTGATCACTTTTGCCTTTAATCTAAACAATTATGAAATTTAATTTATCTCTTTTTATTTTTACAGGTTCTTTACTTTTTTCATTCTCTGCACTTGCACAATCGAAAAGTCTATTCAATGGAAAGGATTTAACCGGCTGGCATGCTGATATTCCCAAAATGGATGATAATCCCGATATAAAAAGTCCTTTTTTAGTTAGGGATGGATTCCTAGTGAGTATGGGAAAGCCTAATGGCCACCTTATCACCGATAAAATTTATGAAAATTATAGATTGGACGTTGAATACCGGTTTGCTGGTGAACCGGGTAATTGTGGTGTGCTTGTACATGCTTCTGAGCCTCGTGCACTATACGATATGTTTCCAAAATCAATAGAAGTACAAATGCAACATAAAGAAGCGGGCGATTTTTGGTGTATTGTTGAAGATATTAGCGTTCCAAATATGGAAGCAAGACGGGGTCCTAAAGCGAATTGGGGTATTACCGAAGGGAAAGAAAGAAGAATTAAGAATCTTACCGATTATTCGGAAAAACCGCTTGGTGAATGGAATACAATGAGAATTGAATGCTTGGATCGTATGTTAAAAGTTTGGGTTAATGGTGATCTTGTAAATGAGGGCTTCAATTGCACAGCCAATCGTGGTCAAATTGCATTACAAGCAGAGGGTTCTGAGGTTGAATTTCATAAAATAATATTAACCCCGATTACCAAGCTGTCAAACTAAAAATCAAAGATGCTCATTATATTGTAGTTTGGCTTTGTGATTAAATATCTATATTGCTTTCTGAATACGGTAATACGTAATAAAGTAATAATTACTTAAATTAGCATAACAAATCTAGGATAAACAATAAATAAATAAATAATTAATCCATTATAATTGAAATGAATACTAGAAGAAAGTTTTTACAAAAAGGGCTGCTGGGTGTTTCTGCAGCTACATTAGCAAGTATACCTCATGCTTGGGCAGATGTACCTACCGAAGTTGCAAAACCAAAAAAGCAAGACAAATTTAATTTGGCTATAGCTGGTTACAGTTTTTTACATTTTAATTTGGATGAATCTTTAGCAATGATGAAACGCATGGATGTAAATTATTTATGCATCAAAGATTTTCATTTACCTTATAAAAGTACAGCCACAGAAATCGCTGCGTTTCATAAAAAACTTGCTGATTCAAACGTAACCGGATATGGAGTTGGCCCGATTTATACAAAAACGAAAGAGGAAATTGATAATGCTTTCGACTATGCAAAACGTGTTGGCGTGAAACTTATTGTTGCTATTCCAAGTCCTGAAAATTTGGATTATGTTTCCGAAAAAGTTAAAGAGTATGATATGCGTTTTGCTATTCATCTTCATGGACCAGAAGATAAATTATATCCCAATGCAACTGTAGTTTATGAGGCCATTAAACATTTAGACCCACGTGTAGGTATATGTTTTGATATGGGACATGATACACGGGATGGACAAGATGCAATTAAGGATTTAGAAAGATATCAAAAACGCATCTTTGATATGCATTTAAAAAATGTTACTGCTGCAACAAAGGAAGGGTCTACCTGTGAATTGGGACGTGGTGTAATTAACATCCCTGCATTTGTCAAAATGATGCGTAAAATAAATTATAGTGGTAAATGCAGTTTAGAATTTGAAAAAGACATGAAAGACCCGCTACCTGGGATGGCAGAATCTGTAGGATATTTCAGAGGAGTATTAGACGTATAAGTCAAAATACGTTAAAACAAGATTATCCTGCATTGACACTAAAACGATGCAGGATTCTTAACCAATCGCTTGTCCTAATCACCGTCTTCCAGTATCCTTTCATTAACTTCCTTTTCAAACTGTTTGGCTACTTTCTCATCAAGTAAAGCCAGCTTTCTCCAGGCTTCATTTCCATATACACCTGCTTGAGTGTAATCAAAAGGTTTAAATTTTATTTTGGAAACGGTTGATTTGTTTTTAAAATGGAAATCATATTGTAGAGGGTTTACAAAATTTGGGTCAGCTATAATAGATCCCTTGTCTTTACCAGCTTGTTGCCATTCACGGAAACTTTCCTTCCCGAATTGCAGGTCTATATTCTTCGTATTCCAATATATATTATTGCTCGCTAAGAAATTTGCCTTATCCCAAGCTTTACCAGTTAGGTTATCTCCATTGAAGTAGATTATATTATTTGTAAAAGAGAACCCTTGATGCTTTTCAACCCGCGTCGCTTCCAACTGAGCGTTTAGCATAAAAGCAAATATATTATTACGGATTATATTGTCTTTTCCATAATGCTGATGGAATCCTGCACTTTTACAATTATAAACTAAATTATTTTCCATTACCACACCGGTTGATCCTTCATCGGTATAAAGCCCCCAGCCACCATACCCATAAGAATAAATATCATGAATTACGTTATTGCTTACCACTGTGCCTTCAGACTCTCCTAAAGTGTATACTCCGCCCATATCACTCAAAAGTCCCCAGCCAAGGTGATGAATATGATTGAATACAATTTTATTCCTTTTTGCTGGACTTTCCGTATAGCCCCATACCCACCCTACTGAAACGCCTGAATAAATGAAATCTGATATATCATTATGCGAAACTATATTGTCACTTGCATGAAAAATTGTTAGGCCAACACCGGTAGGAAATTCATGACCTCCTGAACGAATGATATTATTATCAATAAGAATATTTTTCGTGACCAAAGTTTTATTTTTCGGGATATCCAAGCCACCTATTTTAACACCTCCTATGCCTAAATCATTTAAATAGGAATTTGTGAGTTTACTATCAGAACAGCCTGATCGAAACCAGATCCCATTATTTGCAGTATGCGAAATTTCAATATTTTTAAACTCAATATTTTTAGCATAATCAATCATTATTGAAGCTTCTGAGAATGAAGCAGCTTGATCATTCTCATTCCCTGCCATGGGCATGATATATTTTGTAAATTGGAAAGAAAGGTTTTCAAACTGAATATATTGTACTTTCTGGCTTTCCTTACCTTTAATTACAATAAACTTTTCAATTGCTGGAATAATAGCGGTACTATTCTTAATTTGTTCTCCTTCTCGGGGTATATAAAACAAATCACCACTTGGATCTAAGAACCACTCTCCAGGTGAATCTAAAAAATCCCTTGAATTTTCAAAAAATAACTGAGAACTATTGTCCAGCTTATTGAAAGGATGCATTTTTTTTCCGATAATATATATAGCCGAATCCTCTATCGATCTTGCTTGAATATATTTACGTGTTCTATCCCAAGCATGATGAACTGATAGGATAACACGTTGAAGTTCATCGTCATTTAATGAGCTCAGCGATTTTAACTGCTCAGAAGTTAAGTATATTTTCTTTGTGGTAACAGTTATATTTGCGCTTTTATTTGTATCTATAGCTAATTCGGATGCCTTTTTCGTTTTATAAAGGTGATTCCCATTAGGAGTCCTTGCGCGTATTGCTCTTTTGCCATTAATAAATAATTGCTGAATTGAACCTTCATATAAGGCTATCTGTGGAATAGAGATTTTCCATAGTCGTTCAGAAACTTTCTCAAAAGCAGGTAATTTAATCCCACCTGAAAAAACAGGAATAGCGCCATGGGCACCTTTGAAAATTAAAGGAGATTTATCCGTCCCAGAATCTTCAGCTGTTAATTCCAAAGGATCTTTCAATAAATAATTTCCAGCACTAATAATGATTTCTATGGGTTCCGTTATATTTTTATCCTTTCGCACTATTCTAGCAAGATCTCTGGCAGCTTGTAACGTCGCAAGAGGTTTTTCTGGAGTACCTGGATTACTATCGTTTCCTGTTGGTTTTATATAAATAGAATAAGAAAACGCATTAAAAACAAAAAATGTAAGAAAGAAAAACAAAAGTATTATCAAATATTTACTATTTATATACTTAGGCCTTTTCATAGAGTTTAATTAGGTTCAGAGTAACAATTACTGATCTTTGCTAAAAATATAATAAATATACAACTTTCTAATTGTGTGTTGCTAATTATACCAAATAAAAATCGCTTTACTCATTATAAGATAACAATAATGAGTAAAGCGATTTTTAGAGCTATTGAAACCTATTCTACATTAGGAATCTTTATGACAAGCTTTTTTACATGATTCTTTTCTTTTATTTTCACACCAGGTTGATGTATTTCACCTGGAAAAAAGAGGAAAAAAGTTTCATTTGTGGCAGGGTGATATTCCACATTCTCTGAATCGTAAATAATAACATCTTTTACATCATTATAAGGAATCTTTACTGTCGTTTTTTCAATAGAGACAAGACCGATAAGCTCTTTTCCCGTAATTACATATTGTAGATCTATATTGTTTTTATGAGATTCAATTTTTGCTTCATTCAAGTCTTTCGTATCATATTCACTTATTATTGCGATGCACTTTTCCTCTTCAATAGGATATTTTCCTATTTCCATTTGGGTTAAATCACTTTCCTGCAGAAATTTAAACACTTTGTCCCATATCTTCTTATTTTTATCATACTGCTCTGAAAATTTGGCTGAATTAACTGTTATATTTGGTTGTATAGCTAATTCCTGAATCCATTTATTATTTTTCATGTTTTTTTAGTTTATATATAAATCTTTGCTTATACACTCAAATGTGCATTATTGACAAACAAATATAATAATATTGTGATTATGTTTTAACCTGACCTATAAACTTATCAAGATAAAACGTATCTGTTTTTTGCAGATGATAAACCTACAATAAATAAAATAACTGATGCTACTATCAGTAAAATGAGAGGGATATACCAATTGCCCGTTAAGCTAAAAAGTGCTCCAAATACAGGTGGGCCACAAGCTGCTATTACATAACCTACAGTTTGTGACATACCGGATAGCTCAGCAGCTTCAGAAGTGTGCTTCGTGCGCAAAATGAAGAACATCATGGCAAGAGTAAAGGCCAACCCAAGTGAAATTCCTATTGAAATTACGGAGATGATTATATAGTCAGTTTTTCCAAAAAGGATCCCTGCTAAACCTAACATTAATAGAATAAAAGTAATCCAAACCAATGGTGTCTGATCTTTCATTCTTCCAGCAAGTATTGGTCCAATAAGCATAATTGGTAATTGTGCCATTTGTACATAAGAGAGCATCCATCCAGAGCGATCGGCCGACATGCCCCAATGTTGTAAAATTGCAGGGAGCCATGCAGCCAAACAATAAAACAATAACGACTGTAAACCCATGAAGACTGCTATATGCCAAGCTAAACGCGATTTCCAAAGTGATTTACTTTTTATTGATTTTTCTTGACTTGAGAAAACAGGTTTTTTTCTTGCTTGTGGCAACCAAATAAAAAAGGCAATCAAAGCAAGAACACCCCAGATACCGATAGATCCTTTCCAACCTAATCCACTTATTTCTCCAATACGAATGCTGTAACCAGCGGCTAATGCAGAAGTTAAATTCATTGAAACGAGATAAAATCCTGTAATCAAGCCTACCTTAGCTGGAAATTCCTTTTTTATAAAGGCTGGCATTAACACATTGCCAACTGTAATAGCTGAACCTATTAAAGCAGCTCCTAAGAATAAAAGGAAAACATTTCCCATAGACCTAGTAAATAAGCCAATGGCAAGCACAAGTAAGGAATAAAGTAAAAGCCTTTCTAAACCTACCTTTCTAGCAACCCGAGGAGTAAAAGTAGATAAAAGTGCAAAGGAAATTAAAGGTATTGCAGTTATTAATCCAACTAATACATGACTAAGGTTTAACTGCTCAGTGATTTGTGCAATTACTGGTCCTACAGAAGTTATTGGTGCACGCAAACTGGCAGCAATAAAAATAATACCTAATGCCATCAATATTACCTCAAACTTTGTTTTTGTGGGTAGATCTTTTATTTGAGAAATATCGTTTTCTTGTATTTGGGGAATGTTTTTTTTGTCGTTTATCATTATGAATTTATCTATCTTGAGCTTTAATTTCTCAGAGCGCAAAAGTAATAATTTAACATAGGTACAAAATCAGTACTGAGTCAATTAAAGCTTTAATTACCAAAGCTATGATTTAAACTATTTCCTTTTTGAAAACACGTATCGTTCTGATTTAAAACCTGTAAATTGTCGAGTAATTGTAGTTTAATTATATATGGATAAAAGCAGAATTCTTCAATCAAAAAATTATAAAAAAGGGTCTTTTCATAACCTTTCTATTACTCCAATGAAACCAGAGAACGTTTCTTATTTTCAATTAATCAGCGGTATGTTCAACCGGCCAAAGAATGTCCGGCCGGATAAAACGATCCCTTCAGTAAAAACGGATTTAAAATCGCTCTATTCTAAAGAGCCCTTAATAGTATGGTTTGGGCATTCATCCTATCTTATTCATTACAAGGGAAAAAATATTTTAGTAGATCCGGTTTTTAGTGAACATGCATCACCAGTACCATTTATGATTAAGGCGTTTACAGGTTCGAATATCTATTCCGTAGCTGATATGCCCGAAATAGATCTGTTGATTCTAACACATAACCATTATGACCATTTGGATTGGGCCACAATTAAAAAATTAAAAGGAAAGATAAAAAATTGTTTGACAACGCTTGGTGTTGGAATGTTTTTAAAAGGTTGTGGTATTTCTAAAGATATTATAACAGAGCTTGATTGGTGGGAAACAAAGCAATATTGGGAGAACTTTAATTTGACCGCTACTCCAGCTAGACACTTTTCTGGTAGAGGAATAAAACGGGGCGGAAGTTTATGGGCATCTTTCGTGCTTGAAATTGCAAACTACAAACTGTTTATCGGTGGCGATTCTGGTTATGATAGTCATTTTAAATCGATTGGTGAAAAATTTGGTTCTTTCGATATTGCTATCCTTGAATGTGGACAATATAATACTTCTTGGCCTTTGATACACATGATGCCGGAGGAAACAATGCAAGCAGCAATAGATTTAAATGCGAAAGCTTTATTGCCAGTACATTGGGCAAAATTCGCCTTGGCATTTCATCCCTGGAATGAACCTATTCAACGACTGGTTCAAGCAGCGAAATTGACGAAAATAAATATTAT
>Ga0160445_100548_pt1 | contig 17516 bp, 13 predicted proteins | sample HID1972M_E1MG_FD_108215 | JGI IMG/M metagenome (GOLD analysis project Ga0160445, IMG submission 108215) | Enriched pill bug-associated microbial communities from UW Madison campus, WI, USA - HID1972M_E1 MG | ecosystem: Host-associated > Arthropoda: Insects > Digestive system > Unclassified ... | reverse complement strand
AGAGGTCAAAGAAACCATGGAGATGCTGATATTCAAATAGTGCAGGATTATATTGAAAAACACTATGATGATAAAATAACAATAGAAAAGTTGGCAAGTTTAATTAATACTGGCCGTAGAACTTTTGAAAGGAGATTTAAAGTGGCTACCAACAACACACCTGTAGGTTATATACAAAGAGTGAGAATAGAAGCTGCTAAACTTTCTTTTGAAGGCTCGCGAAAGAATATATCGGAAATTATGTTTAATGTAGGTTATACTGATACGAAAGCATTTAGAGATATCTTTAAAAAAATTACAGGGCTTACTCCAATTGAATACAGAGATAAGTTCGCTAGGGTGGCAACTGAGGTGTAGTTGATGAAGAAAGAGTAAACTTCTGGATACATTGCAGAATGTTCAGAAGAGTTTTTAACATTGCAGGAGTTTACATTTTACCACCAGATGAATTGCTTCTCCATTTAAGATAAAATTCATAGTTGCCTAGCTTTTAGTCTACAATAGTAACAGATACTCATTTCAGACATCAGCAAATACGGTTGTTTAAGAATTCTTGTTATTCCCATCCATTGCGATTCCTTTAAAACATCCAATGAACAACACCATACCCAGGAATGCCTATTACCGTAGGACACAAAATATTATTCACGCAATAGAATTGGAAGGCTTAAAGCCCAGCCATTTTAACTTTTACATCGAAATTGGGAAAAAAATCTCTTCTTAAAAGAGCTTTTTTCCGTTGATAGTTACATTCGTCAGTTTGAAGTTCTTTATGACCGATGTGTCTACTTTCGGGTTTCTCGCTGTTATATTCAGGTCTTCAAATATGAAGTCCGATAACGTATATTTGAAAGCGTTCACTTGATCGCCATCATCTGGAAGCCCTACGTTGAAAAAGTTAACGCAGTCCAGCCTGATATTGCGCATGGTTATGTTTCTGCCATAGGACACTCTTAAATCCTTTTCGCCTTTGAGGTCGAAGAATTGCGTCCACGGACGTATGAATATAAAGTTCTCTATATTACTTCCTTCGATATCTTCTACCAGTACATACTCGTAGTTCTGGGGTGTGTCACCACGCATTTTGAGCCAAAGCAGACGCTCTGCGTTATGTATTTTGATACGTCGCAGGATTATGTTGCGGTTATGGACAGACTCGCTTCCCAAGGTTAATGCCCCGTGACAGAACCCGTAAGTACAGTCTTCGATGATGATATTCATGTTACTTCCATTGTTTTCATCCTTGTCGGCAAGCGGGCCTTTGCCGCCTTTGAGTGCTACTGCATCATCATTTACGGACATATAGCAATTTTTAATAAGGAAGTTTTTGCACGCGTCTATGTCCACGGCATCGGTACTTGGAGCTTTGACGGGGTCTTTCGGAGAATATATATAAAGGTCAAGAAGCTTTACGTTCTCACACTTATAAAAGTGGGTTGTCCAAAAAGGTGAGTTCATTAATTTTACACCCGAAACCTGGACATTCTTGCTGTTTGAGACATATAAAAGCCTTGGCCTCATTTCATCCATATTGGTACAATTCGGATTGAACTTACGTCTTAACCAAAATGCTTTCCAATAACGTAGCCCGTTACCGTCTATGGTCCCTTTACCCGAAATTGTAAAGCCGTCCAAGCCGTCTGCATTAACCAAAGCAGCGAAATATTTTAGTGTCTGTCCCTCCATCCGGGTCGTCACCAGTGGGAAATTGCTGATGTCGTCGCTGCCTTTTAGTTTGGCTCCTTCTTCAAGATGCAGGTGTGTACCTTTTTTGAAAAACAGCGAACCGCTGAGAAAGGTACCCATGGGAATGACTACCACGCCACCGCCGTTTTCATTGGCTTTGTCGATAACAGCCTGTATGTTTTTCGTCTGGATGACAGTGCTGTCGTTTATCACGTTGTAGTCTGTAATGCGATAGGGCTTGCCCAGTTTAATTATATCGGTAGGTGTGTTTTGCCTAAACCAATCCGGTATTGGCGTGCCGTCCGGGAATACGTCTTGGGCAAAAGTGTTCAGGGTTAGCATTATGGAAACTATGAGCAGCGTGAGCTTAAATTTTTGCATAATCATATTTTTTTGTTCTTGGTTAATATATATTAATCAGACATCCATTAATTTGTTTGCTAACATGCGGACGACGCCGGCCCGCAGTTAAACCGGCGCTCTCATTGCTTTCTTTTAGGTTAGTTGCCCTATCACGGGGAGTAAATATACTTATTTATATGGATTGGTGTGTGTTGAGTGCACTTATTAGGAAGGAATGACCTGGCTCCGCCTAATTACTTCTTTTTGTCTGAATATATAATCCTGAAGATAGCACCTTTCAAATCATCCGATACATATAAAGAACCGTCAGGTCCCTGAGCTAGTCCTGCAGGACGATATTGAAAAGGACCCGTAGGGTTCTCCAAATCCATACCTGCAAAATTATCTGCAAAAATTTCCCAGTCTCCAGAAGGCTTACCATTTTCGAAAGGTATAAAAGCTACAAAATATCCTTTTTTCAGTTGCGGCGATTGACCATGGAAAACGATGAAAGCTCCGTTCTTATACCTTTTTGGAAACATATCGCCAGTATAAAACAATAAATCATTTGGTGCCAAATGTGCCGGAAAAGCGACAATCGGATCGAGGAATTTTTCTTCCTCTGTTATTTTCCCATTTCCACCATATTCAGGTGCTAATATTTTTTTCTTTTGAAAATGGTCATAGTAAACAAATGGCCAGCCTGCATCTGATCCTTGATGCAATTCATACATTGTTTCTGCCGGTAATTCTGAACTTTGCTTGGGAGTATAATACTGAGGAAACTTATCATGAAATTGTCCGCGTCCGTGCTGCATTGAGAACAGAGACCCTGTACTATTATTCCAATCAATCCCTACAGCATTTTTAAGACCTTTCGCATAATGAACTGCATCGCTATAACTTTGATTAAATTTATTTGTTTTAAACTTCCATATTCCTCCTACCGAATCTAAAAGAGGACAACCAGGGATTCCTTTTTCGGAACCTTCCTCCCTGCAATTATCAGAGTAAGAACCAACGGTTACATAAAGATTATCTTGTCCATCTATTGCGATAGATTTGGATTTATCCCGATCTCTTTCTACTAATCCCTGAACAATTATTTCTGGTTTATCAATAGCAACCACTTCTTCTTTATCATTCAACTTGTATCTGAAAACCCCACTATTAGAAGATGAATAGAGATTGTTGTTTTTGATTTTGATGCCAGTGCCAGGATAATCTCCAAACCCCATTTTCTTATCTATTCTGCCATCATGGTTGGTATCGCTTAGAAAATAAATTCCTTTTCCGTCTTTCAGAGAATTTAGCTTCACATAAATGTCTCCATGATTGGTGACTGCCAAATGTCTTAACTGTCCGAGAGAATCGGCGATAATGGTAGCAGAAAAACCGGATGGGAGCGTTAGATTAGCTTTGTAAAGATCAGCGCTTTCGTTTTCGGCGCTAGTATCATTGCTACAGCTTGATAAACTGGCTATACTAACTGTTGCCAATAAGAAGTACGCCCAATAAAGAACTATTTTATTCATGAAAGGTAATTTAGGATATCTTTGAAGTTAATTAGTGTTTCTGGTCTGCTGCTTTGGTTTCCATTTACAAACAGCGAACAAAGCTAATAAAAAAAAATGCTGTTTACTTAAGCAATAATGAGTACATTGAAGCGAGAGAGCTGTATCTGTTTGATGGAAAATATAAATAATTAAAAATGAATAAAAATGTAATTGTCTTCCTGATTGGAATTTTAGTAGGAGGGTTAATATATCCGGCCCAAGCGCAACGGCAGATAAAATCGATAAATAATACTTGGGATTTCTATAAAGGAAATATAACTGATTATCCCGGTTCAGACGATCAGACTATTAAATGGGAAGCCGTCAATATTCCACATACATGGAATGCAGATGATGTTATGGATGATGAGCCTGGTTATTATCGTGGTGTTGGTTGGTATAAAAAGAAATTATACATCCCGGAAAATTGGAAGAATAAAGACGTTTATGTTTTCTTCGAGGGAGCTGCCCAAGTAGCAGAAGTTTTTATCAATGGAAAAAAAGTTGGCCAACACATCGGCAGTTATAACGCATTTAGTTTTTTAGTTTCAACGCATCTGAAGTTTTCAGCCAATGGAAATACAGAAAATGAAATTGTAGTAAAAGTTGACAATAGTCATAATGAAAATATTGCTCCTTTATCTGCTGATTTTACTTTTTTTGGAGGGCTATATCGTGATGTTTATTTAATAGCCGCAGATCGCGTTCATTTTGATATGGATAATCATGCATCTAATGGAATATTTATTACAACCCCTTCTGTATCCGTTGAGAATGCTGAAGTGAATATTAACGGATCATTTTTGAACAATACTTCTAAAAAAAGAAATTTGCTTGTTACCCAGCAAATTATTGATGCAGATGGACTAATTATTCAACAACAAGAAAAGAAATATAATACTGCAGCTGGGCAAAGGGTCTCCTTTTCTGAAGATTTTAAGAATATAAAGAAACCCAAATTATGGTCTGTAGATAACCCTTATCTGTATAATGTAGTATCGATTATTACGGATAGTCAAACTAAAGAAATCTTGGATGAAGTAACCAATCCGTTAGGGTTTAGGTGGTTTAAGTTTGATGCTGAAAAGGGATTTTTTCTGAATGGTAAACCATTAAAACTAATAGGAACAAGTAGGCATCAGGATTTTAAAAATAAGGGAAATGCTTTAACAGATGCTATGCATGTCAGGGATGTGGAATTGCTAAAAGAAATGGGTGGAAATTTCTTGAGAATTGCGCATTATCCTCAAGATCCTACTGTATTGGAGGCCTGCGATAGATTGGGTATTTTAACTTCTGTAGAAACTCCAATAGTGAACCGCATTACTGAAACATATGATTTTGCTCAGAATGCAAAGGATATGCATCTTGAAATGATGAGGCAAAATTTTAATCATCCAAGTTTAATTATTTGGGCCTATATGAACGAAGTGCTTTTAAGACCTAGGTACGAGAAGGATAGCGAGGAACAAGAGGCATATTTTAATAAGATAACTGAGCTTGCGCAGGCGCTCGAAGATATTACACGGAAAGAGGATCCGTATCGTTATTCGATGATCCCTAATCATGGTAATTTTGATCTTTATAATAAAGTGAAATTAACAAGAATTCCTCAACTGGTGGGATGGAACCTTTATCCGGGATGGTATTCAAGAGATTTTTCTGGTTTCGCTGAATTTTTAGATAAGCATCATAAAGAACTTGCTGATAAACCTTTACTTATTACCGAATATGGTGCTGATGCTGATGAAAGATTACATAGTTTCGATCCGATACGGTTTGATAAAACGGTGGAATATACGACTATTTATCATCAGGAATACTTGAAAGCAATAACCGAAAGGTCTTTTGTTGCTGCTGCGATGATTTGGAATTTGGCCGATTTTAATTCTGAAACTCGTGCAGAAACTATGCCCCACATCAATAATAAGGGTATTTTAACCGTTGATAGAAAACCTAAAGATGGATATCGCTTTTACCAGGCTAATCTTTTAAAAACACCTTATATACAAATTGGTTCAAGAGAGTGGACATTCAGAAGTGGTTTTGCTGATTCGGAAAGTAATTTAACGAATACACAACCGGTTCAGGTATTTAGTAATCAAGAGTCAGTTGAACTAAGATTAAATGGAAAATCTGTCGGTGTAGCTCAAACTGAACAAGGAATAGCTCGCTTTAAAGTGCCCTTTGTTAATGGATTAAATCGCTTGCAGGCTGTTTCAATAAATGAGGGATTAGAAATTACAGACCAAACGGATGTCTATTTTAAATTAATATCCCCTGATCTGAAAAGTGAAATTATGCCATTTGAAGAAATGAACGTTAGTTTAGGTGATAAACGGTTCTTTTTTGATGGATTGGCTCATCAAATGTGGTTGCCCGAACAAGAATATAGAGAAGGAAGTTGGGGATATGTAGGAGGGAAAGTGTTTGCAATGGAAGATAGGAGCCGGCAAAGCTACGGATCTGATAAGAATATCTTGGGAACTGATCTGGATCCTGTTTACGAAACACAAAGAACAGGAATTAAACAATTCAAGTTCGATGTGCCAACTGGAAATTATGAAATTTCGCTGCTTTTCGCAGAGTTGCTTTCTAATATTGAAAGAGAAGAACTAATATATAATTTAGGAAATGGGACTAATAACAAAGAGTTTAAAGAACGCGTATTTAATGTGAATATTAACGGTGCCAGTTTCTTGCAGGATTTAAGCAATAGTGAATATTTAATACCAGAAAGGGCTATATCTTTTAAGACAAGTGTTTTTGTTAATGATGAAAAGGGGATAATTATTGATTTTATACCTGTAAAGGGCGAAGCGATATTGAATGGAATACAAATAAGGAAAATAAGATAATAGTATAGATTAAGCAAAAAGATAAATTACAGTAGGTGTAAGTAGCCAATCAGTTGCTAAGGAATGTGTTAAGATAATAAAGCAAATCGAAGATAATTGGTAATTTAAATAATAAATGTAAATTGTGTCAAATTTTTTTTTGGTTTTCTACTGAAACAGCATTTAGAAGATTGTCAGATTATCGTACAGGTGGATGGCTATGATCTAAGAGAAGATAAATTCGTAGCAGGAACTTGGCAGGAGTCTGAGAAAAATGGTTAGAAAAAACACTAATAAACAACAATAAATAATAAAAATCATGCAAAACAAATTTTCACTAGAAGGGAAAGTAATAGTTATTACAGGTGGCACAGGAATTATTGGTAACTCGTTTATAAACGGAATAACAGAGGCTGGTGGTGCAGTTGGTATTTTGGGTAGAAATGAAAAAGTTGCCAATGAGCGTGCAGAAAAAGTTATCCGCAATGGTGGTAGGGCAATTCCTTTAATTGCTGATGTTTTGGATGAGAAGAGTCTTCAAGAAGCAAAAGATAAAGTGCTTGATCAATTTGGAAAAATAGATGGATTGGTAAATGCAGCAGGAGGAAATATGCCTGAAGCCATTCTACAAAGTGATCAAGATATCTTCCGCCTGAATATGGATGGTATGAAAAATGCAGTTGATCTTAATTTATGGGGAACTGTTATTCCAACTCAGGTATTTGGCGAAGCAATGGCTAAGAACGGAGAAGGGAAATCATCTATCGTTAATATTTCTTCTATGAGCTCTAAGCGTGTGATCACGAAAGTGATGGGGTATAGCATGGCAAAGGCTGCAATTGACTGTTATACACAGTGGTTTGCAGTTGAATTGGCAAATCGATACGGTGATAAAGTAAGAATGAATGCAATTGCACCGGGCTTCTTTTTAACAGAACAAAATCGGACTTTACTTACCAACGCTGATGGTAGTTATACAGAGCGTGGTCATTTAGTCCTTAAGCAAACTCCATTTAATCGTTTTGGGGATACCGATGAATTAATTGGTGTTGTACAATGGCTTTTGAGTGATGCTTCAGAATTTGTGACTGGTACTGTTGTTAATGTTGATGGTGGGTTTTTTGTGAATAGTGGAGTATAATGGTAACGAGTTAGATAGTATTAAACAATTGCTATAATTTCCTGTTAACTCTATGCTACACTTATATTTAAATCATGAAATTATCAATTGTAGATGTGTCAACAGTATTACCAGGAAAGACTCGCCATGATGCATTGATGAATAGCATAGAATTGGCAAAATTTGCTGAACAACTAGGTTACACCCGATTTTGGGTAGCAGAACATCATGGAGCTGGATTTATAGCAGGCAGGGTACCTGAGGTACTTATTGCCGCGATAGCAGCCAATACATCTCACATTAAAGTAGGTTCGGGTTCAGTTTTGTTGAATCATTACAGTTCATTTAAGGTAGCGGAAGTGTTTTGTACCTTAAATGAACTGTATCCTGGCCGAATCGATTTAGGCGCAGGAAGAGCCACTACAGGTCCTGTAACCGATTTTGCTTTGCAACAAGACCGAAGCAAACAATTTCATAGTGATTCCAACCAACAAATTGTAGAACTAGTTGCTTGGCTTGGTAATAATTTTCCTTCTAACCACCCATTTTCACAAGTCCCTATACTAACTATTAAGGATAAACCTCAATTGCATCTTTTGGGTTCAAGTCCATGGAGTGCTTCTGCAGCAGCAGAACTTGGTCTTCGTTATGTGTTGGCTGGATTTATAAATCAAAATGGAGCATTTCAAATTATTGATTCTTATCGCAAAAATTTTAAACCTTCCGATGGAAAAATAGGTGTACAAGAACCAGAATTGATTTTAGCTATACATGTAGTTTGTGCAGATACGGAGGAAGAAGCGCAACGCCAATTAGCACCCGTTAATTTGATGTATAAAAATTTGTCTGGAGGTAAAATTGACGCCCCTTTGCCAGATCCTGATGGTGCTATCAAAGAGCTTGGAGGTCTGCCGACCTTAGAAAAATACGTCCCGGGATCTCATATCCCACCAAGGTTTGTTGGTGGTACTCCAAACAGTGTAAAAGAGCAGCTTGAGGATATAGCGAAAGATTTTTCAGTAAATGAAATTATGATTCAGGATATGATGACAGATCATCAAGCCAGAATGCATTCTTATGAATTGATGGCTAAGATGATTGATTAACTAATCAATGCTCAATTAGATGGTCCATTGATCATGAACTATCCCTATTAAATAATATTTGTTAGCTTCTTTTTTATAAACCAAACGCAATGCCCGCCAATCCATTCCATTATACTTTTTTTCAAAGCCTGAAAAATAGCTTTCTGTATATTCCGCATTTGGATAAATTTCTTTAATGTTATTGATACTGTTTCCCTGAGAAACGGACTTATTGACACTTAGTTTTTCAGCTTTTAAGAAATTAACATCATAAACAAACTTTGCAAAATATTCTTTAATGGTCAATCTGATTTCTTCACCTGAACCATCATAGCTTCCCCATACAATCTTTTCTCCATTATTGATCATATTTGTGAACTGATCAGATTTTAAAATTACATTTTCAACAGTGTCAATATACCCATATGGAGAAAAACGAACTCCCAATTGTGGGTGTATATAAAGAGTTAAAGATTGATAGTTTTTGCTTTTTATATGCTTAAGAATGGTTTGAGTTATATCGACCAAAGCAGTATCCTTTAATAAGGTATCTTGTTTTGTTTCAACGGTATCTTTTTTATTCTCCTGTTCAGCAGATTGGTTTTTGGTATGGTTGCAGGCTGAAAACAAGATAAGAACAATAAGGAGTGAATAAACTATTTTCATGAGTAAGAGTAATAAGCATTTACAAAATAAAAATACGGAAAAACAATCACTATTATCAGCATTTACGATAAAATAGGGGTTTTGAATTTTTATTTTTAATTTAATAGAAATAAATTAAAAATCATTTTGGATTTCTCAGTAAAGATATTACCTTTGCGATCCATAATTAATCCTAATAACTGCGGAAGTGGCGTAATTGGTAGCCGCACCAGACTTAGGATCTGGCGCTTCACGGCGTGGGGGTTCGAGTCCCTTCTTCCGCACTTGATTCCTCCCGACAACAATCGGGGGGAATTTTTGTTAAAATGAATAACTAACAGCTAAAGTAAACGCAAATAGCAGCTATGAATATTTCTCAAGAAAACATCGATGATTTAAATGCCATAATCAATATCGAATTAACTCCGGATGATTATAAAAGTCAAGTTGACAGTGCTATAAAGAGTCAGGCAAAACAGGCTAAACTTCCAGGTTTTCGTCCAGGAATGGTGCCTCCTTCTCACATTAGAAGAACATATGGTAAAGCCATACTGATTGATGAGATAAATAAGATTGTTGGCGATAGGTTAAATAATTTTCTCACGGAAAATAAGTTAGAAATATTAGGACAGCCACTTCCTAAAGAAGACGGTCAGGAATATGCATGGGATTTTAATGAAGATTATAAATTTCAATATGAAATCGGTTTAGCACCCAAAGTGGAAGTTCCTTTTTCTGAAAACGATACCCTTACTGAATATATCATAAAGGCAGATGAAGAAACATTAAATTCTAGAGTTTCAAATCTTCGTAAAAGCTATGGAAAACGGTCGAACCCTGAAGTTTCAGAAGAGAACGATGTTCTTTATGGCGAGTTAAAGCAGGTTGATGATAAAGGTGAGGTTATTGAAGGCGGAATTATAAAAACAGCTTCTTTACGATCAGATATTATCGATGATAAAAAAATCAAAAAAAGCCTGGTTGGATTGAAAAAAGATGATACAGTTATCATTGACTTGAAAAAAGCATATGATAGTAGTACAGTTGCCAAGATTTTGGAAATTGAAGAAAATGAAGTGGAGTCACTTGATTCTCCATTCCAGTTAACTGTTGGAAATATAAACCGTTTGGAAGAAGCAGAATTGGATCAGGAGTTTTTTAATAAGGTTTATACAGGAAACGAAGTAACAACAGAAGAAGAATTTAGAGCCCGAGTTACAAAAGAGATTGAAGATATGTTTGTTCAAAATGCTGATCAAAAACTTCAAAATGATTTATATACCTTAGGTATGGATCGTGTAAAGGCTGAGTTTCCTGATGAATTCTTGAAACGTTGGTTAAAGGCTACCAATGAGAAAATAAGTGATGAAGAAATTGAGCAAGGTTATGACGATTTTTCAAAAAATCTAAAATGGACTTTAATTGAAAACAAAATCATTGCAGATAACGAATTAGAAATTAAATATGAAGAAGTAGTTGCTGCAGCAAAAGAACGTTTGTCTGCTCAATTGAAAATGTATGGGCAACAAGGTTTACCTGATGAACAATTAAATCAGTATGCTATGCAGCTTCTTCAGGACAAGGAACAAGCGAATCGTTTGTTTGAAGAAGTTAAAGCATTGAAAGTATTTGATCATTTGAAAAACGTCGTTAAAATCGAGAAAAAAGAAATTCCTTACAATGAGTTTATCGAATTAAAATAGAAACTAACACCTGTAATAATTAACGAAAGATGTCATATTGGTTATTCAATATGACATTTTTTATAGCTATTATAATCAGGCAATCTGTCAGTTGTTCCGTCAATCGGATGGATGGCGCAATTTTTGCAAGCCTAGTTTTTTATAATAACCTTATTTCCTATATTAGTCATAGACAAAATCAAACAATATGAGTATTGATAAAAATGAATTTCGAAAATATGCTGTAAAACATCATGGTATTGGCAGTCAACATGTTGATGGGTTTATCTCACGAGTAGAGAATATTCATGTCCCCTCTTCAATGACTCCTTACATTATTGAAGAAAGGCAAATGAATGTTGCGCAAATGGATGTGTTTTCCCGGTTAATGATGGACCGGATAATATTCTTGGGTGATGGTGTTAGCGATCAGATAGCAAATATTATCCAGGCACAACTGCTTTTCCTTCAATCGGCAGACGCTCAGCGTGATATCCAGATTTATATAAATTCTCCAGGTGGCAGTGTATATGCTGGATTAGGAATTTATGACACCATGCAGTATATTTCACCAGATGTTGCAACCATATGTACCGGAATGGCAGCTTCCATGGGAGCAGTTTTATTGGTAGCTGGAGCTAAGGGCAAACGTGCTGCATTGAAACATTCCCGCGTTATGATTCATCAGCCTTCTGGCGGCGCACAAGGCGTGGCCACGGACATGGAGATTAATCTTCGTGAAATGTTGAAATTGAAAAAAGAACTTTATGCGATAATCTCAGAGCATTCTGGCCAAACTTATGAGTGGGTTGAAAAATCATCAGAAAGGGATTTTTGGATGACGTCTTCAGAAGCGAAAGAACATGGTATGGTTGATGAGGTGTTAGTAGGAAAGAAAAAAGAAAATGACAAAAAGTAAAGAAGTTACATGTTCTTTTTGTGGAAGACCCAAAAAGGATACTTTAATGTTAATAGGGGGCGATAATGCACATATTTGTGATCAATGCGTTTCTCAGGCAAAAGATATTCTGGCTGAAGAGCTTGATCAACGGAAAAGTAAGAGCATACAGACTGCCCTGAAACTGTTAAAGCCTATTGAAATCAAAAATCATTTGGATCAATATGTTATTGGACAAGATGAGGCGAAAAAGGTATTATCAGTTGCAGTATATAATCATTATAAACGGTTAAGTCAGAAAATTGATAATGACGGTATTGAAATTGAAAAATCAAACATCATTATGGTAGGCAAAACTGGAACAGGAAAAACATTATTAGCTAAAACAATTGCAAAAATCTTGAATGTTCCCTTTAGTATTGTTGATGCTACCGTATTAACAGAGGCCGGATACGTGGGCGAAGATGTGGAAAGCATTTTAACACGTGTTTTGCAGTCTGCGGATTATGATGTAGCTGCTGCAGAAAGAGGTATTGTATATATTGACGAAATTGATAAAATTGCCAGAAAAAGTGATAATCCTTCAATAACAAGAGATGTTTCAGGTGAGGGGGTTCAACAGGCTTTACTTAAAATTTTAGAAGGAACGGTGGTAAATGTTCCACCACAAGGTGGTCGGAAACATCCAGATCAAAAAATGATCCCGGTAAATACATCAAATATTTTATTTATCTGTGGAGGTGCATTCGATGGTATTGAAAAACGTATTGCAAATCGTTTGCGTACTCAAACCGTAGGCTATAAAATGCAAACAAACGGTGGAGAAATTGATCAGGAAAACTTACATAAATACCTTACTCCACAGGATTTAAAATCATTTGGATTAATTCCTGAATTGATAGGTAGGCTTCCGGTAGTAACGCATTTAAATCCTTTAGATCGGGGTACTTTATTGAGCATCTTAACTGATCCTAAAAATGCTTTGATTAAACAATATCAGAAAATATTTGAATACGAAAATGTCAGACTTGATTTTGATAAGGAAGTATGTGAGTTTATTGTTGACAAAGCAATGGAATTTAAGTTGGGTGCCCGCGGATTACGAGCCATTTGTGAAGCTATTATGTTAGATGCGATGTATGAGATGCCATCCAAAAAACATAAATCAATGCTTGATTTGAAAATTACGTTGGATTATGCTCAAAATAAACTTCAAAAATCTGATATTGAAAAGCTAAAAGCTGCTTAATACATTTTTCTGTATAGAAAATCCTCGCTAAATGCGGGGATTTTTTTTATATTTATTTTGATTGCCTATATTCCATCGCTTTATGACGAAAAAAGAGAAAGAAGAAATTGATAGCCCTATTAAAGCAGGGTTGAAAACAAAGGAAGAGATTGTATTAAATTGGTTGCCCCGTTATACAGGTAGACCTCTTCAAGAATTTGGAAAATATATTTTATTAACTAACTTTTCAAATTATTTACAATTGTTTTCTCAATGGCATGATGATGCACCGATATATGGGCTGGATAAACCTATGCAAACCGTATCAGCTAACGGTATAACCATTATTAATTTCGGAATGGGCAGCCCTGTTGCTGCCACTATAATGGATTTACTTTCTGCAATTAAACCTAGCGCTGTATTATTTCTCGGAAAGGCCGGGGGGATTCGAAAGAAAAATAAAATAGGTGATTTAGTGCTTCCAATTGCAGCTATCCGAGGAGAAGGTACTTCCAACGATTATTTTCCTCCCGAGGTTCCTGCCTTGCCTGCATTCGCATTACAAAAAGCGATTTCTACTTCCATACGTGATCATGGGCTTGATTATTGGACAGGTACAGTTTATACAACAAACAGGAGAGTTTGGGAGCATGATAAGCAATTAAAAAAATACTTAAAAGATATTCGGGTAATGGCTGTTGATATGGAAACTGCGACTATTTTTTCGGTTGGTTTTGCGAATAAAATCCCAACAGGTGCATTATTGTTGATATCAGACCAACCGATGGTTCCTGAAGGTGTAAAAACAGAAGAAAGTGACTCTAAAGTAACTATTAACTTTGTAGAGGCACATCTTAAGATTGGCATTGAATCATTACAACAATTAATTGAGAAAAGATTAACCGTAAAACACCTGAAATTCTAATGGGTGATAAAAAAGGATAAAAATGTGGTATAATAATATATTAGAAACAATTGGAAACACACCTCTTGTTAAATTAAATAAAATAACTGAAAACGTACCCGCTACAATTTTAGCTAAAATTGAGTCTGCCAATCCGGGAAATTCAATAAAAGATAGAATGGCGGTTAAAATGATTGAGGACGCAGAAAAGTCAGGAAAGCTGAAACCTGGAGGAACAATTATTGAAGGTACGTCTGGTAATACAGGAATGGGACTTGCTATGGCAGCGGTCATTAAGGGATATAAATGCATCTTCGCCAGTACTGATAAGCAATCAAAGGAAAAATTCGATGCTTTACGTGCCTTTGGTGCAGAAGTAATTGTTTGTCCAACTGATGTTGATCCTGAAGATCCACGTTCATATTATTCAGTTTCAAGCCGCTTGGAACGTGAAATACCAAACTCATGGAAGGCGAATCAATATGATAATCTATCTAACACACAGGCTCATTATGAGCAAACCGGACCTGAAATTTGGGAACAAACGGAAGGCAAAATAACACATTTAGTTGTAGGAGTAGGGACGGGGGGCACAATTTCAGGGGCGGGTAAATTCTTAAAAGAAAAGAATCCAAACATTAAAGTATGGGGTATTGATACGTATGGCTCTGTATTTAAAAAATATAAAGAAACCGGGATTTTTGACAAAACTGAAATTTATCCTTATGTAACAGAGGGAATTGGAGAAGATTTTTTGCCAAAAAACGTTGATTTTGATGTGATCGATTGTTTTGAGAAGGTAACGGATAAAGATGCTGCACTGATGACACGCGACATTGCTTTAAAAGAAGGCATCTTTGTTGGCAATTCAGCAGGAGCAGCATTGGCTGGAATACTTCAAATGAAAGACCAATTAAAAAAGGATGATGTTGTAGTCGTTATTTTCCATGACCATGGTTCCCGATATATGGGCAAAATGTATAATTCCGAATGGCTTCTTGAAAAAGGATATCTAAAAGAAGATTAAGCAAAAATGCTATATGTAAAAGGGGGCAAATGAATTTCATTTGCCCCCTTTTACATACTCTTCTCTATTGTTAGGCTTGATTTTTAGCTACTAATTTAATTTTAAAATTGATTTCTTTGCTGATTAAATCATCAACTTTACCTTTATAACTTACTCCCCAATCTTCACGAGCAATGTTAAAATCTGCATCTGCAACAATAGATTCAGGGGTTAATTCGGTTGTTTTTGCATTAAAGGTTATGTTTTTGCTAATTCCACGAATGGTTAAATTTCCTGAAATAATTTGATCGTTAGCAGTTTCACCTTCTTGTACTCCTGTGATTTCAAAAGTAGCAGTTGGATGATTTGAAGCATCAAAGAAATCCTCGCTTTTTAAGTGTCCGGTTAATTTATCCCTGAATTCACCAGGTTCCATATCCTGAACGTCGATACTGTTTAGGTCAATTTCAAAATTGCCACCGGTCAATTTGCCATCTTCAGATACAATCAGATTGCCAGAAGTGATATTAACTTCTCCGTAATGCTCTCCAGATACTTTTTTACCATGCCATTTTATTTGTGACGCAGTGGAATCAATGGTTAAAGTGGTTCCGTCAGTTGCCACACTTACTTCAGTTGCATCTGCCGTATGGGCTTTTTCACCGTCGGGATTGCTTACGCAAGAAGTTAAAAATATTACCGAAGCTCCTAGTAGGATTAAAGTCTTTTTCATTTTAATTGCATTTATATGGTGTAACATTAATTGCAAAGAAAGGCTTTTTTTCTTTAATTTCCTTATTTATTGATTCTTCTTGAATGCTAGTTTGGAAAGGCGCTAATTCTTTTGATATTTGCCCCCAAGGCTTTTAACCTTTCTTCAATATTTTGGTAGCCTCGTTCTATTTGATCAATATTGTGGATTACGGATTTTCCTGTAGCAGAAAGGGCTGCAATTAATAAAGATACGCCAGCGCGGATATCGGGGGAAGACATTTCAATTCCGCGTAATTTTACTGCGTTATTCAATCCAATCACGGTGGCCCTATGAGGGTCACAAAGAATAATCTGGGCTCCCATATCAATTAACTTGTCTACAAAAAATAAACGGCTCTCAAACATTTTTTGATGAATCAATACATTTCCTTTAGCTTGTATGGCAGTTACCAGTATTATACTTAATAAATCAGGTGTAAATCCGGGCCAAGGAGCATCGCTTACCGTCAAAATAGAACCATCAATGAATGTGTCAATTTCATAGCTGGATTGACTAGGAATAAAAATATCATCATTACGGAGTTCAAATTTAATTCCAAGACGAGAGAAAATAGATGGAATAATTCCTAGTTCATGGAAGTGAACGTCTTTTATGGTAATTTCAGAGCCGGTCATTGCTGCTAATCCGATAAATGATCCAATCTCAATCATATCCGGAAGCATTCTATGATCTGTTCCGTTTAATGATTCAACGCCTTCAATGGTTAACAAGTTTGAACCAATGCCAGATATTTTAGCACCCATTCGGTTTAGCATTTTGCATAACTGTTGTAGATAGGGTTCACAGGCAGCATTATACAAAATGGTTGTACCCTTGGCTAAACTAGCTGCCATAACAATATTGGCTGTTCCGGTTACCGAAGCTTCATCCATAAGGATATAAGTTCCTTTTAAATTAGTAGCATCTACATTGAAAAAATGAGTGTCTGGATTATAAATAAATTTGGCTCCCAATTTTTCTAATCCAATGAAATGAGTATCCAGTCGGCGCCGGCCAATTTTGTCGCCACCTGGTTTAGGGATGGCTGCTTTTCCGAATCTTGCTAAAAGAGGGCCAACAATCATGATAGAGCCGCGCAATCCGCTGCCTTTTGCCCTGAATTCCTCGGTTTTGAAATATTGAATATCTATGTTTTCGGCTTTAAAGCTATAGGTGTCCTTATTAATGCGATTTACAGAAACTCCAAGAGCTATCAATAAGTCGATTAGTCTATTAACATCTTTTATATCTGGAATATTACTAATAATGACTTTTTCTTTTGTTAATAATACAGCAGATATGACTTGTAAGGCTTCGTTTTTTGCACCTTGCGGAGTTATTTCACCTTTAAGAGGATTTCCGCCAATAATTTCAAAAGAATTTTTGCTCATTTATTTAAAAAATTAACTGGTGTCAAATTTTGGGCAGCCAGATATTTTAAAACTTATTTAATAACGTTTTCCTGTATTTCTTTTCTTGTAATTGTTAGCTTGGTTCTGATTCTTATTGCTACTGTTAGTATTATTGCGACCTTTTGTGTTCTGGTTTGCTGTTCGAGTACGGTTTCCTGGTGGCGGAGATTTAAATTCAACTTTGGCCAGAGTCAGATTATTAGGTATCTCAAGTTCTCCATTAGAAAGTTCTTTTAAATCATTAATAATAGTTTCATCTGCTACTGAATCTTTATTCCAAGTAACATAGGCCATTTTCATGAAGTTAGCAATAGACAGGATCATTTGTTCTTTTCGTTCGGTGTTTTCCATCGCCTTAGTT
>Ga0160445_100542_pt1 | contig 17628 bp, 13 predicted proteins | sample HID1972M_E1MG_FD_108215 | JGI IMG/M metagenome (GOLD analysis project Ga0160445, IMG submission 108215) | Enriched pill bug-associated microbial communities from UW Madison campus, WI, USA - HID1972M_E1 MG | ecosystem: Host-associated > Arthropoda: Insects > Digestive system > Unclassified ... | reverse complement strand
TGCAAAGAAAACACCTTTCTCCAATACTGTTTTTAATTCAAAATAGGGTTTGATTTGATTTTCATCTAAATCATACTTTGCCTTACGGACCATTTCTGCATACATATTCCAATCCCATGGTTCCAAAGTAAAGTCTTCTCCTTTTTCTTTGATCATATTTTGTATAACGGTCGATTCTTCTTGGGCCTTTGCTGTTGCTGCCGGAATTAATCCGCTAAACAGATGCATCACGTTCTCGGGTTTCTTAGCCATCGTCTTTTGTAAACTCCATTCCGCGTAATTAGCAAATCCAAGTAGTTTCGCTTTTTGCGCACGAACTTCTGCTATTTCAGTAATAATAGCTTTGGTATCATTTTTTGATCCGTCCGCACGATTCCAGGAAGCTTTGAATAGCTTCTCGCGTATTTCCCTTTTTTCTAAGGATTGTAACAAGGGCTGTTGAGTAGTATTTTGAAGGCTAATTTTCCATGTATTCGCATTCTTTTCTTTAATCGAATTGATATCAGCTTCAGAAAGTCCTGCTAAATCTGCCTTGTCTGTGATTTTTATTGCACCGGCATTATTAGCATCCAAAAGAGTTTTGCCAAACTGTGTAGATAGGGTAGCCTCTTTTGAATTATATTCTTTTAATTTTTCTTTGTCTTCGGTTGAAAGATTAGCGCCGGCAATTTCAAAGTCCTCATAATAGTTTTCTAACAACTTTAAAGATTCCTGATCCAAACCAAGATCTGCTCGCTTTACATAAAGCGTTTTTATGCGCTGGAATAAATCCTCATTAAGATAAATGGCGTCAACATGTGCAGATAATTTAGGTGCTAGAAATTCTTGAATGTCTTGAAGTTCATCGTTGGTGTTAGCACCAGTTAAAGTATAAAACGTATTGCCCACCCGTTCCAATAGTTCTCCGCTTTTCTCCAATGCCAAAACTGTATTATCAAATGTAGGTTCTTTCTGGTTGGAGGTGATTTTTTTTATGGAGTCTGTTTGCTGTCTCATTCCCTCGAGGAAGGCAGGTTTAAAGTGTTCATTTTTAATTTTTGAAAAATCAGGTACTGAATAAGGCAATTTGCTTTCTTCCATGAACGGATTGTTTTGCAAATCAGCGCTTTTTTCTTTGTCGCCTGATTGATTATTACATGCTGTGCTGAATGCAATAGCTAAGATTAGGAATAAGGAATTCTTCTTCATGAAATTAGTTTAAATGGCGAATTTAATAAAAACGAATTGTTTACTTTAGAAATTTAATACATTTATAGTTCACTTTAATAGTTCGCCTCATGCAAAGGAAAGCAATTTTCATTCTTTTTATTCTTTTATTTGGTCATTATTGTTTTGCTCAGACATCAACTGAATACAAAATCTGGAATCCGGTGATGGATTCAGTTAGCTATATTGAAGGCCAGGCATGGTTCAAGGATTTACAAGATCCTTATGACCGCTTTCCGGCAAGGGCTGAACAACAAGTGCGCAAGGCTGTTTGGGATCTGTCTAAAAATAGTGCGGGATTACAACTACATTTTAAAACAGATGCAACTGAACTTATAATTAAATACGTTGTAAATGGAACGCTGCAAATGCCTCATATGCCGGCAACTGGTGTTTCGGGTGTAGATTTATATGCTAAGGACGCCGATGGAAAGTGGTTATGGAGTGCTGGGAAATTTACTTTTGGAGATACAATTGTATATCGTTTTACTAATTTAATTGCTCCAGGTAAAAGAGGTAGAGCGTATACGTTATATATGCCATTATATAATTCGGTAAAATGGATGGAGGTGAGTGTTCCAAAAGACAATCTATTTATTCCGACTCTTCCAAGAAAAGAAAAGCCCATTATTGTTTATGGCACTTCCATAGCGCAGGGTGCTTGTGCAACGAGACCAGGCTTGGCGTGGACTAATATTTTAAGTCGTAAGTTGGACTTGCCATTGATCAATTTGGCATTTTCGGGAAATGGGAAACTTGAAAAAGGCGTGTTGGATTTAATTGCAGAAAAGGATGCAAAGCTATATGTTTTGGATTGTCTGCCCAATTTAATCGGTAATTCAATTCCAGAGGTGAAATCGCTATTGGTTAATGCGATTACTTTGTTAAGAACTAAAAGGCCGGAGGTTCCGATTCTGCTTACTGAACATGATGGTTATACGGATGAAGGGATTAACTTGAAAAGAAGGAAAGAGTTTCAGAATGTCAATATTGCTTTAAAGGAAGTATACGATTCTCTTTACACAAAGGGAGTTAAGGATATTTATATACTGACCAAAGAAGAAATTAATCAGGATATTGAAAGCATGGTAGATGGTGTTCATCCCAATGATATTGGAATGATGAATTATGCAAATGCTTATGAGAAAAAATACAGAGAGATTTTCAACAAACCGATAGGAAGAATCAGAACAACTAGCTACTAAGAGCCAGGCATTGTTTTTGAACGATTAAATTAAAGAATAATACATTACTGGAACGGTAATTGAATAACCCCCAGTTCATGCAAATTCTGTGGAAATATTTTAAACAGCAAAGATGGTGGGTAGTTTTAGCGCTTATTCTTGCGGCTATAGCACAATTACTCAATTTGATCGATCCAATCATTTTTGGTAAGATCATTGATAAATATGCAACTAATCCTAATGATCTTACCCAACAGGAATTAATAAATGGAGTGCTTTATTGGTTAGGTATTGCTATTGCAGTAGCAGTAGCTGCCAGAATAATGAAAGCTTTCCAGGAGTATTTCACCCGCTTGGCTGTTCAGCGTTTCGGTATGCAAATTTTCAATGATGGCCTAAAACAAACGCTTCGGCTTTCATTTCAGGAATATGAAGAACAGCATAGCGGTGAAACCTTATCCATACTTCAGAAGGTAAAAACCGACACAGAACGCTTCCTTAACTCATTTATTAATATACTGTTTTCATCAATTGTGGGAATGGGTTTCCTGATCTGGTATTCTATTACAAAAAATTGGTTGCTGGTACCTGTTTTTGTAATTGGCATATTGCTACTTGGCTCACTAACCGGCTTGCTAAGTAAAAAGATTAAGACTTTTCAGCGATCGATTAATAGAGAAACGAATAAAATGGCTGGTGTTATTACCGAATCGCTCCGAAATATCGAATTGGTTAAAAGTTTGGGACTTACATTTCCTGAAATCCGTAAATTAAACACCCAAACCCAGATGATATATGATTTGGAAATGTTGAAAACCAAGCGGGTCAGAACGCTTTCTTTTCTTCAGGGAACAACGTTAAACCTGCTGAAGCAATCCATATTGTTTATTCTCCTTTGGTTGATATTTCGGAACGTACTCAGTACTGGAGAGCTGATTACCATGCAATTTATTTCAACGTCTATTTTCGGCCCCTTACAAGACCTGGGAAATATAATTCTTAGCTATAGGGAAGTAGAAGCATCCATTACCAGTTTTGATCAACTCATGCAGAAACCTATTGAACGAAGGCCTGAGGCACCGAAAGAAATTGGTCTTTTAAATAGTTTGTCTTTTAATCATGTTGTTTTTAGTCATAGAACTGCCAGTCACAATGCCATTGATGGTATTTCTTTTAAGGTGAATGCTGGAGAAACCATAGCATTTGTTGGTCCATCCGGATCTGGAAAATCAACATTGGTTAAGCTTTTGGTAGGCTTATATAAACCTGTTTCAGGTTCTATTCTTTTCAATGAAAACCTTTCTACCGAAATACGTTATAACGAATTACGCAGACAAATTGGATTTGTGACACAAGATACCCAATTGTTTGCCGGCACAATCAAAGAAAACTTATTGTTTGTAAAGGGAGATGCAACCGACGAAGAAATTATTAATGCATTAAATAAGGCCGCTTGCACTGGCTTATTGGCAAGGTCAGAAAATGGAATTAATACGGTTTTAGGTGAAGCTGGTTTAAAACTATCAGGTGGTGAAAAACAGCGCATCTCCATTGCCCGGGCTTTGTTGAGAAACCCGAGACTGCTTATTTTTGATGAAGCCACTTCTGCATTAGACTCACTGACCGAAGAAGATATTACCAATACCATTCGCGAAGTATCCTCAAGTAAAGAACGGATCACCATTCTTATTGCACACAGACTTTCAACCATTATGCATGCAGATATAATTTATGTTCTTGAAAAAGGCAAACTTTCTGAAGCTGGTTCTCATTTCGCATTGCTTGAGCAGAAAGGGTTATATTATGCAATGTGGCGCCAACAGGTAGGGGAACGGAAATGATTTTAAAAAGAAACCTTTTTCTATGCGAAAGACTATATTTGAAAATATGTTACATTTGTTTTTACAAGATTATATAAAAGATGAATAAGAAAATATACCCCTTTTTATCCTTCCTTATTATTTTTGCATTTAATAATTCCTACGCTCAGTTTTCTAAAAACCTGAGTGTTGGGGCCGGTGCAGGAGGAACTACCCTTTTTGGCGATTTACGTTATATACCTGTTGGGTATGCGGGTCACCTGGATGTTGATTACCTCATTAGCCCATTTATCTCAGTAGGTGTAAATGCCCAGTCCGGAAAATTGTCTGCGAATGATTCTTATGGCAGGGATTCAGAAAATAAGTACAAAGCAGTGAATGGAAATATAAAAGTTAGAGCTGGACAATTCTTTGTAAAAACAGAAAACTACAGCTATTACATGTTAAGCAATAAAGGGCTTTCTAGCTATTTAGCTAATATTTACTTAGGTGCTGGTTTAGGCTTTCTCAAAAACAATGTGGAAGCCCAATGGCCTGATATAAATGGAACATCCGATAATCTAACCTATGAAAATCACAGCACTGAATTAATAGTTCCTTTAAATGTAGGAATTGATATCCCGTTTGGAAGTTCACTCTACGGCCCAACATGGGCAATTAACCTTAATTATCAGCATTCATTTGCAAGTTCTGATAACCTTGATGGCTTTGTCAGTCCATATAGCTCGCATAATGATCAATATTCCTATTGGTCTTTAGCTGTAAAAGTAGGATTGTTTAATCGTAAAAAATAAATAGTACCTCAACCTTGAAATATAACAATACATTAAAGATGATTGAAAGAAAATCGACAAAAAGAAAGAATCAGACAAGGGCCGTAATTTTTAGTATGGTGACGCTAACCGTGATATTGTCGAGTTGCAATACTAATAAACTATATGATGCACCGAAGGCCTCTTCTTTTAAAGGAGGTACTTTGCCAGCACCTCCGGGAATGGTTTATGTTCCTTCAGGTATGATATTCTATAAGAGTTCTTTAGATAGCAGTGACGTTGGCAGGAATGTGAGCCTGAGTGCTTTTTTCATCGATCAGGCCGAGGTTTCAAATAAACAATATAGAGCGTTTGTGAATTGGGTTGCCGATTCTGTTGCGATAACGGACTACCTGAATGACGACCAATACTTTTTATCAAATACTGGAAGAGGAAATACTCAGAACGCCTCAGGTGAGAGGTTTATAAATTGGGAGAAGGTTAGAAAGGTTTCACCCTTATGGAAAAGTACTGACGCCTCAATTCAAGAGCGGCTTGCGCCTATGATCTCTATGGAAGGAACAAGAAAAGTATTAAATAGAGATGTAGTGAAATATCGGTTCTCCTATCTTAAAACCAATGGCGAGAAAAAAGAGTATGCGGTTGATACCGTATCAGTTGCACCGGTAGAAGACATCTGGTCTAAAGACTTTCCAAATGCACAACTCGTGGCAATGGATGCAAATTATTTCAATCATGAATCTTTTGATTATAATCCGGTAGTAGGGGTAACCTGGAGGCAAGCCCGTGCTTATGCCGATTGGCGAGGCAAAGAAATCATGTCTAATATCAAGAATTCTTACTTGAGCGGTTTTCAATTAACATTTAGTTTGCCAACTGAAGCGCAATGGCAATATGCCGCCGAAGGGAAACTTGATCCAAGAGATACGGTGGCAAAGACTCGGTTAACTATTGATGGTAATAATAGAGATAAGAAAAAACTGGCCGTTAACTTTAAACAAGGTGAAGGAACTTATTCAAGAGATGGGGCAACTTTTACAGTGCCTGTTAAATCATATACTCCAAACGCATTCGGTATTTACAACATGGCAGGGAATGTAGCAGAATGGACTCTTGATGCTTTCAGTTCGTCGGCAATGGAATTTGTTAACGATCTGAACCCTGTGCTTTTATATGATGCGGATGGAAATGATAGCGATGCGCTTAAAAGAAAAGTAGTGCGCGGGGGTTCTTGGAAAGATAATGGAGAGCTTTTAAATAGCGAAACACGTAATTATGAATTGCAGGACGAGCCGCATTCCTATGTTGGTTTTCGATGCGTAATGTCAGCTTTTGAAATGACTACAAATCAGAGTAAAACAAGAAAATTTAAATAATAGAAATATCTTATAATAACCATATCATATGAGGTTTTTAATAATAATGTTGGTGTGTACGTTTGTTTGCATACATGTAAATGCCCAAAATATTGATGAATCAAATGGGATGTCTGGTGAAATCCTGACCGATACGATACCAGAAACTGATGGATTTTATCAAGTAAACAGTTTAAGTGATGCTGTTCCTTTTGCATATCCAAAAGTGAATCTTAAAAATATAAGGTTTTACAAACGGATTTGGAGAGATATAGACCTAAAAGATGAACAAAATTATATTTTTGCAACACCTGGTGCTTCGTTGATTGAAGCTATTATGGCTGGCATTCAAGAAGGTAAGCTCACTCCTTATAGTCCCGAAGATGATAGTTTTAAAACAAAAATGACTGCAAGGGAAGGAGAGGCTCGATTTGCTGACAGTGTACTCGTGCCGATATTTGATGATGAAGGTAACCAAATAGATGCTCAGATGGCTTTAAATGAATTTAATCCGGAAAGGGTAACCAAATTTCGTATTAAAGAAGATATCTTTTTTGATAAACAACGTGGCCGATTAGAAACACGCATCATAGGTGTGGCTCCTTTGATGGATATTTCCACTTCGACTGAACTTGCCGAATCGGTTGGTGCAACACCTGCTTTTTGGTTGTATTTTCCACAATTAAGATATACCTTGGTTAAGATTGATGTTTCTGATTTGGATAGGGGTTTGTATGATATGAGTATGGATGATTTATTTGTACAACGAAAGTTTGAAAGTAAAATTATTCGCGAATCTTCACCAGGAGGCCAACAAACAAAATATGCGGAAACGGCTGAAGATCAATATCAGGAAGCAGAAGAAATTGAAGATAAAATTGAGACCTATAAAAAGAAATTATGGGCAAACCCAAAAGGTGTTAAGGCGGAAGAGTTAGAGCACTATGAGCCTGAAGAAATAAAGTAGCTAATTTTAATAATCTATAAATGAAAGAGGTTAATCATTAACAATGATTAACCTCTTTCATTTATAGTAAAATGGTACAACTGGAATTGTTCCCGTAACTCCTTAATTGCGTATAGCAATAGCTTTTTAATTTATTGCATTAAGACTTTATCAGGATTAATTAGCCGTTAATGCTACTGCATTTAATTGGCGAGGGGAACCGTCTGGCCCAACAGCAATAATATTATCAAATATTACCCGTGTTCCAGGTCCTATTCCATTTAAAGCAGATTTCATACTTGCACTTAATTTGTTTCCATTTGTAGAAAGAACAATGGCATCTGCCCGGGGTTTTGCAATAATCATACTGAATTTGGTGACATCGAATTTTGCATCAAAATCAAAATTATCCAAGCTGGCAAAAATTGCATTTTGGGCTTTTAACGCAACAGAACTCATGGTTCCACCTGTTTTTCCTGCAAATTTAGCTAGTGGATCGGGAATGCGTTTTACACGGAAATCGGTAGTACTCAGCGTTTGCATTTTCCCCGGCGCTACTTCTGCGGAAACTGAGACTTTAGCTGTACCGGGAGAGTTTACCTTGACATTGTATTTTCCTCCAGATCCCGATATACTTCCGCCACTCATGCTTACTTTTATTTTATCTGTAGGTGTTCCCGGAGCCGAAACTGATATCGGATTGTTAACACCAATATAAAATACGTTCATTTTATCTGGAGAAACAACCGCAGATGGTCTTGTAACCTGAAAGCGTTGTTCAGGAGTTTTGTATTCTTTTATTGAGCCATCCGTTTGCTTTACTTTAATAGTGCCAGTCCAGGAGTAAGAACCCTCTTTACCAGTTGGGACAGTATACACTCCCTTTCCATTAACTACTTGCAGATTTGTGCCATTAACAGTTATAGTAGGGTCAGATTTTGAATCGTAGGCTGTTAAAAATACTTCAGCGGTATAAGGTTGTCCTTGAATTAAATAGGAAGTAGGAGCTACGGCCACAGCAGCAAACTGATCGAGATTGACCACTGCCTGGTCCATTTTGCCTAATATAAGCTTAACAACATCCGATTCAGCGTTCTGTGCATCCGTTTGTATTTTGGTAAGGATGGTCATCGCAGCGGTTAACGGAGTTCCTTCGCCGAAATTGATTTCTTCCCATTTCTTCTTTCCGTTTACTCTTTTCTTTGGATCATTTGCTTCCAATGAAAATGAACTGGTTTTTTGATCGTCTGGATTTAAGAGTGCTATTAATTTCTCCCGGGTACTATTGATTTTCTCCTTTAATTCTACGCCCTTTTTCTTGTTTAACATGAATTCCGGTGAAATATCAATGTTTTCCCGTTGAACCAGATCGTCTGTGTCTTCGTTATAACCTCCGCCTTGTTTTTCAAATTCAACTTTGATTGAATTGATATACTGATTAAGATCGGCAACAATTGCACGCGCCTGTTTTGCTTTTTCATAAATTGGGCGAGCGCGTTCAGGCTCTTCTTTCAATTTTGTATTTTCAAAAGAGGAGAACAATTGATCAACTGAATTATTTACATTTGTCTGAGAAGTTTGCAGACTATCGTTTATGTTTTTAAAGGCATCTAATATGGTATCTGATACGTTTAAAGCAAGCAATGCCAACAATACCAGATATAAGATATTGATCATTCGCTGCCTTGGGGTTTCTTTTCCTGAAGCCATTATATCTTTATGTTATTTAATAATGAAATAATTGGATTCTATACACGTGGCTGATTCATGGCACTCAGCATATTGCCATAAATGGCATTGAGAGAAGCTAAGTTTTTAGCCAATTTTCCTACTTCATCTTTAAATACTTTTGAGTCATCGAGTGATTCATTGAAGTTTTGCATTGTAAAGCTAAGATGCTCGTAAAACTTGTTCATGGATTGGAGATGAGAAGCTGAATCCCGCAATTCCCGCTCATACATGTTATTTAAAGAGCTCAGATTCTGGGTTAGCTGCTGTACTTGTTCATGGTAACTCTTAGCGTCTGTATTGCTATTTGATAAGGCTACTAAATTGGCAGAAGCTTTTTCAAAGGCTGCTCCTAGGTTATCAAATTTCGAAGAAGCCATTCTTAATTTATCAGTGAACTCGTTAGTTGCCAGAGACACATCGGATATATTATTAATCGAGCTTACCTTATCACTAAATGCCCTAAGTCCCGCACCCAAGTTATTGATAGTTGCCTGGTCGACGCGTGCATCGGCAAACATTTTATCTAAAGCAGCTGTAGCAGAAGGTGTTTGTGCGATATTTCGTTGTGATGGTTGAGGTAATTCACCCACATAATTTTCAGCTAACTCTGGATATACTTTTTCCCAGTCAGGATCTTTTGGAGGGGGATTAAAGCCCATTAAAAAAAATAAGAAAGCTTCGACTCCTAAGCCGATTCCAATCATGTAATTAGCTGTAGAACCCCCAATGTGAAGTATTTTAAATAACACACCAATAATAACAACACTGGCACCCCAGGATATGGCTTTATTTATCCAAACTGAATTATCTTTTTTCTTCATATTTATACTTTTTGAGATTCTGTTTTTAATTTTTTATGTATTGGAAAACGGATTGCTAATACAATAATAACAATTAATGAGGGAAATATAATAGATAAAGAGTGTCTTTTTGAGAAGTAATGGGTTTAAGCTATGCGGCATACGCTGCTAAACCCCATTCAAAGGATAAAACATAGGTAGGGATTTTTTGTTGATTGACTAATGATTCAATTTAGACCAGAAGGAATTTATTGCCCACAGGCAAATGTATATATTGATCCATGGTTACCCGTGGATAAGGCCATTATCACTCATGGGCATAGCGACCACGCTCGCTGGGGAAACAAAAGTTATTTATGTCATCGCCTTTCAAAAGAAATTCTTAAGTTAAGATTAGGACAGGATATCGCTATACAAACCGTAGAATATAACGAGGCAATTATTATGAATGGTGTGAAGGTTAGTTTGCACCCTGCAGGACATATTATTGGGTCTGCCCAGGTTAGACTAGAATATCAAGGGGAAGTTTGGGTTGTTTCCGGTGATTATAAAGTTTTTAATGATGGGGTTTCTACTCCGTTTGAACCCGTAAAATGCAATAGCTTTATAACTGAGAGTACTTTTGGTCTGCCAATTTATGATTTTGATTCCTTTACAGAAGTATATGCCGATATGAATAATTGGTGGCAGAAGAATGTTGATGAGGGCTTTAACAGTATAATCATAGGTTATTCTTTAGGAAAGGCACAAAATATTCTTCAGCATTTAAATTCTTCGATTGGAAAAGTATATTTACATGGTGCTGTAGCCAATGTAAATGATGCGTTGCGGCTATCTGGTTTAGATTTCAAAGGCGAAAGGTTAAACGGAACTGATAAAAATATGCTAAAAGGTGCTGCTATTGTTGCACCAATGAGTGCACTTGGTTCACCTTGGTTGCGCAAATTTAAGCCCTATCGAATAGCTGTTTGTAGTGGCTGGATGGTACTTCGTGGTGCGCGCCGTCGTTATGGTGTTGATAAGGGAATTGTGCTTTCTGATCATTGCGACTTTAAGCAATTAAATTATTCCATAACAGAAACGGGTGCCGAAAATATTTATGTAACCCATGGCTATCAAACAATATATGCGAAGTGGCTGCGCGAAGCATACGGCCTTAATGCTGTAGAAGTAAAGACATGGTTTGAAGCCAATCCTACGGAAGATATAAAGGAAGAGCTATGAAATACTTTACTCAACTCTTTCAAGCCATTGATGCCTCTACCAAAACAAATGATAAGGTTGCAGCTTTAGTAGAATATTTTCAGAAAGCCAGCGATAAAGATAAAGTATGGGCAATTGCATTGCTTACTGGAAATAAGCCAAAACGGCCAGTAAAGACAACTGATTTGCGATTATGGGCTGCTGAAATAGCAGGTCTCCCATTGTGGCTTATTGAAGAATCTTATTATGTAGTGGGCGATTTAGCAGAAACACTATCTCATATTATTGGTAAGAATGATTCTGCGATTATTGTGAATGAAATTCATCTCCATGATGCTATAGTTCAATTAAAAAACTTGTTAAATGCCTCAATTGAAGAAAAGAAAAAAGTGATTATCGGTTTTTGGCAGCAAAGTACGAAAGCTGAAAATTTTGTTTTTAATAAATTAATTACCGGGAACTTCAGAATGGGGCTAAGTAAACAGTTGGTAATAAAAGCCTTGTCTATTTATTTGGAAAAGGACGAAAAGGAAATTGCGCATCGTTTAATGGGAAAATGGGACCCCGAAAAAGAAACGATGGAAACACTTTTTTCCGAAAACTCCCTTATCTCAAAAGACTATCTCCCTTATCCTTTTTTTCTGGCCTATCCATTAGAAGAAGAACCAGCCGCTTTTTTGGGTGATATCAATGAATGGTTCTTAGAGAAAAAGTACGATGGTATCCGCGGACAAATTATTGTAAGGAACGCTCAGGTTTTTGTTTGGAGTAGGGGAGAGGAATTGTTGACGGATAAATTTCCTGAGTTCCACGCGCTTAACAAGTACTTGCCCGATGGAACAGTAATTGATGGAGAGATTATTCCCTGGAGAGAAGGATCACCCTTGCCTTTCGGTATTATGCAAACACGTATTGGAAGAAAAAATCTATCAGCAAAATCATTGGAAGATGCACCGCTGGTAATGGTTTGCTATGATTTATTGGAATATAATGGAATTGACATCCGCCATTTGCCTTTGATAGAACGGAGAAATAAATTAATTCATTTACTTAATGAAGAGTCTTTGCAGGAATTATTGATTCTTTCACCGCTGGTAGATTTAAAGACCTGGGATGAGGTAGTTCATTTTAGAGCCAATGCAAGGGATGAGTTTTGCGAAGGTTTAATGATTAAGCGGAAAACAAGTGTCTATGAAACGGGCAGGCGAAGAGGTAATTGGTGGAAATGGAAAACGGACCCGATGACAATTGACGGTGTTCTGATTTATGCTCAGAGTGGTTCTGGTCGTCGGGCTAATCTATTAACAGATTATACCTTTGCTGTTTGGGATGGCGAAATTTTGGTGCCTTTTGCCAAAGCCTATTCAGGTTTAACCGATAAAGAGATTTTGAAACTGGATAAGTGGGCAAGAAAAAATACAATTGAAAAATTTGGACCTGTGCGGAGTGTAAAACCAGAAATGGTTTTTGAAATCGCGTTTGAAGGTATTAATAAAAGTACTCGGCATAAATCGGGCGTAGCATTGCGTTTTCCACGGATAGCTCGCTGGAGAGAAGATAAACCTGTAGCTGAAGCCAATACAAAAGAGGATTTATTGGCCATTCTAAAGTCCATGTCCTTATGAACGAGCTGGGTCTGCACTGGTTTGAACAGAAAGAATGGCAACCCTATGCTTTTCAAAAAGATACATGGGATCAAATGTCAAAAGGGAAATCCGGATTGTTAAATGCGCCTACTGGTTTTGGGAAAACAATGGCCGTTTGGTTTGGTGTGCTTGAACATTTTTACTTAAAAATAGAACCAAAGCAAACAGATAAAAGGAAAAAAAATAAATTGCACTGTTTATGGATTACACCTTTAAGGGCTTTATCCAAAGAAATACATCATGCTACAAATGCAGTTAGTGAAGATTTGGGTTTAGATTATAAAATCGGACTTCGAACAGGTGATACGCTTGTGGCTGAACGAAAAAAGCAAAAAACAAGTCCGCCACATGCATTAATTACTACCCCGGAAAGTGTGCATATCATATTGGCCACAAAAGGATATTCAGAGTATTTTGAAGGTCTATCCATTATTGTAATCGACGAATGGCATGAATTAATGGGAAGCAAGCGTGGCGTATTGGTTGAATTGGCTTTAAGCCGGTTAAAAGCACTTAATCCGAAACTTATGATTTGGGGGATTTCTGCTACCATTGGTAACCTGAAACAGGCAAAAGCAATTTTATTGGGCAATACGAATGTGGGAACTTTAGTACGAGCAGAGTTGGATAAAAGAATTGAAATTCATACTATTCTTCCAGATGCATTAGACAAATTTCCTTGGGCTGGACATATGGGACTGAAGTTGGCAGAAAAGGTTGTGCCCTTGATTCAAAATGGGAATAGTACCTTGCTTTTCACTAATACACGTGCTCAAGCTGAGATTTGGTATCATCATTTATTGAATATTGCGCCTGAGCTTGCAGGAGTAATGGCTCTGCATCATGGTAGCCTCAGTCAGGATTTGCGTAATTGGGTTGAAAATGCACTGCATGAAGGCACATTAAAAGTTGTTGTTTGCACCAGTAGTCTAGATCTCGGAGTTGATTTCAGACCTGTTGATACGGTTATACAGGTTGGGTCGCCCAAAGGAGTTGCCCGATTTTTACAACGTGCCGGAAGAAGTGGGCATCAGCCAGGTGCTTTGAGCATAATTTATTTTTTGCCTACCCATTCGTTGGAAATTATGGAAGGTGCAAGTTTAAAATATGCAGTTTCAAAGAGGATGATAGAAGATCGATATCCTTTTATCCGGTCTTTTGATGTGCTGATACAATACTTAGTTACACTAGCTGTTTCGGAAGGGTTTAATCCCAAAACCATATTCGAAGAAGTTATTAAAACACATTGTTTTGAAAGTATTAATAGGGAAGAGTTTGATGATTGCCTGTTACTGATCTCTAAAGGTGGCCGAACGTTAGATGCTTATGAAGAATTCCATAAAGCTGAAGTAATTGATGGTTTATATCAGGTAACGGATAAAAAAATAGCATTGAGGCATATGCTGTCTATTGGAACGATTGTGAACGATGCCATGATGCAGGTAAAATTCCTAAGTGGAAAATATTTGGGTTCAATTGAAGAATGGTTTGTTTCAAGGCTTAATCCGGGCGATACGTTTTGGTTTTCAGGACGTAGTTTGGAATTGATCGCTGTTAAATATATGCAGGTTATTGTATGCTCATCAGCTAAGAAAAAAGGTAAAATTCCTTCCTGGATGGGTGGTCGTTTTCCTATTTCCGCAAATCTGGGTGCCGCTTTGCGGCATACTTTTAAGGAAGTACATTATAAATCGGAGAAAAAGAAATCACCTGAGGTTCAATTTTTAATGCCCTTGTTTAAGGAACAAAGTAGGCGCAGCTATCTTCCAAAAGAAAATGAATTGTTACTTGAATACATTCATACCAAATACGGCTATCATTTATTTGTCTATTCATTTGAAGGCAAGTTTGTACATGAGGGAATGGCAGCAGTATTGGCCTATCGGCTTTCAAAAATAAAAAAGTCAACCTTTAGCATTGCTACTAATGAATACGGCATAGAATTGCTTAGCGACGAAGCTATTCCTATTTCCGAAGAAGTTTTAGGCGAGCTTTTTTCTACGAAAGACCTATATTTGGATATTCAAAAAGGTATTAATACAACCGAGATGGCACGGCGTCAGTTTCGTGAAATTGCGGGGATTTCAGGACTGGTTTTTAAAGGTTTCCCGGGTAAGCAAATAAAAACGAAGCATTTACAGGCGAATTCAGGCTTGTTTTTTTCGGTATTTGAAGATTACGATAAGGAGAATCTATTGCTTAGACAAGCATATGATGAAGTATTTACTTTTCAACTTGAAATAGCGAGAATGAATGCAGCATTTAAACGCATTGAAACACATAAAAAGGTTTTGAAAACATTGAAATATTTAACCCCTTTTTCATTTCCTTTGTTTACCGAGTCTTTTCGGGAGAAATACTCCAATGAAGATTGGTTATCAAGGATTGAAAAAATTAAAGTGCAGTTGGAACAAATATGACAATCACCATTCGGGGTACTGAAATTCAATTATTACCACAGAGAGCAATTTATTTGCCTAAGTACGAATTGTTGGTTATTGCAGATATGCATCTAGGCAAATTAGTGCATTTCCGAAAGAAAGGGCTTTTTGTACCGACGAGTGAGTGGAACGAAGACCTGGAAATTTTACAGCTGTTAATTAGGAAATACCAGCCAAAGGAGGTTTTGTTTTTGGGCGACTTATTCCATAGCGAAATAAATAGTGAATACGATGACTTTTTGAATAGCATTACTGAATATCCTAATGTGAAATTCACGCTTACTAAGGGTAATCACGATATCATTCCACCCGAATATTTTCAGAAAGCTCAAGTTGAAATTATAGAAGAAAAAATTTTAGCCAATAATATCGTTTTAAGGCATCAATTACCAAAAAGAACGCAGGAAGATATTTTTTATATCATAGGTCATATTCATCCGGGCTATATTTTTCAGGGTAGAGGAAGGCAATTCTATCGTTTGCCTTGTTTTCATCAAAGTGAAAACATGCTCACACTTCCAGCCTTTGGAAAACATACAGGGCTATTCATTCCTGAGTTCATGTTAGAAGATTCTAAGTATGTGATAATTAATGAAGAAGTAATTCAAATGAAATAATTAAATATTTAATTCGCCTTCAACACCGCCTACACCGTGTTTATTATTTCCTGTAATTGTTGAAGCTGCTATTTTTAATAAGGTGATCATTTTGCCATCTTGCGTATCCCAGTATTTTGTCTCTTGTGGCGTTACACGGATAATGGTTATCTCAGGATCATCTTTGCCATCAAACCAGGCATTGGCGACAGCACTCCATTTGTCTTCAACCGTTTTTCTATCAGTATAAATAAAAGCCTGACCATAAACAGAAAGGTATTCAGAAGAGCCTGTATTGGAAAAGAAAAGCTGCACCTGATCATCATGCTTAATCTCTTCATTTTTATTAGAGTGTGCACTACTGATAAACCATATATTTCCATCCTCATCTACTTCTTCTATGCTCATGGGTCTGGCAGCAATTGGCAGCACATTTAAATTGGTGCAAAACATACATATATGTGCACTCTCCGCTAATTCTTTTAATTTTTTAATAGCATCTATAGTATTCAAATTTTCGGTGGTTCCCATATCTTTTTGAGTGATTGTTAATTTTGAATGATTGTTTAAATGATGTAACAGAAATAAAAACAAGATGTTTTATTCTAAAGTTAATTAGTAGCATTATGTTGATATAGCATAGAACAATTTTTAAACTTGAATGTTGAATTTATAGCGCTTAACGCGTTAAATAGGTTAACTGTTAAAAAGTATAATTATGGAAAATTTAAATCAAGGCTCTGACTCGCATAACCAGGAAGAACCAACTAAAAAGGATCAAAACAATTCGCAGAATCAAAATGATTTGAATAATCAAAATGACCAGAATAGTCCAGATCAAAATGACTATGAGGGTACCGAAAAGAAAAGTACACATAATCAGCAGTCTTCTTCTAAATTTGATCAGAACAATTCAAAATTTGACCAGGATAACGATAAGGAGAAAAAGAGTAAACAATTGTACGAGGAGGAAAATAAAGGAATTGACAAGAAAGTGCCAGAAGAAGATATTGAGGACTTTGATATCGATGAAAGTACCGGAGGCTCAAGTTTTATGAAAGAATAAGCATGAAAACAGTGCGTTTTACAGTTTTCCTAATTTACCTTAATGGCATTCTACTTAATGGCGTTCTATATAAAGAGAGGACAATATAATTATATATAAAGCGGGATAATATATAGGCGAATTTTGGAACTATATTCAAAGAAAAAGGGTTTGACATTTTAATGTCAAACCCTTTTTCTTATAAAGAATTAGCCTAACTGGCGTAAGACTTTCTTCTGTTTTCTTGTTTAAATGGCTTAAACGGTTTTTTTGCCTGATTGCTCTTACCGCTACTCTTTTTCTTGGTTGCAGCAACAGGAGCACCGCTAAAAGTAATTGCATAAGGATGGTCTTCTACTAAAGGTATCTTTTGTGCAGTAAGCTTGTTTATATCTTGTAAGAAAGCTCTCTCTTCATGATCACAAAATGAAAGGGCATTTCCACTTAATCCAGCTCTTCCGGTTCTGCCTATTCGGTGAACATAAGTTTCTGGCTGGTTAGGAAGATCAAAGTTTACAACATAGCTAAGTTGGTCAACATCAATACCACGTGCAGCAATATCAGTTGCTACAAGCACACGAATTTTTCCGTCTTTAAAAAAACTAAGCGCTTTTTGTCTTGCGTTTTGCGATTTATTTCCATGGATAGCTGCCGAGGAGATTGAGGCGCGTGCAAGTACTTTTACCAATTTATCAGCACCATGCTTGGTTCTGGTAAATACCAAAACACTGCTCATCTTTTTATCCTTTAATAAGTGTATCAACAAAGAAGGTTTATCTTTTTTTTCAACCGGATAAACAGCCTGGCTTATTTTCTCAACAGTGGATGAAGTTGGTGTTACTTCAACCCGTATCGGATTATTTAGAATTGAATTGGCCAAAC
>Ga0160445_100540_pt1 | contig 17683 bp, 15 predicted proteins | sample HID1972M_E1MG_FD_108215 | JGI IMG/M metagenome (GOLD analysis project Ga0160445, IMG submission 108215) | Enriched pill bug-associated microbial communities from UW Madison campus, WI, USA - HID1972M_E1 MG | ecosystem: Host-associated > Arthropoda: Insects > Digestive system > Unclassified ... | reverse complement strand
CCTTTTAAATATTAAAAATATGTCGAAAACATTAGTAGAAAAAATATGGGACGCACACGTCGTCAAGCATGAAGAGGGTTTTCCGGATATTTTATATATCGATACACATTTAATTCATGAAGTTACTTCTCCTCAGGCTTTTGATGGCTTACGCAAAAGGGGTATTCCAGTGTTCCGGCCAAAACAGACCGTTGCCACCGCCGATCATAACGTTCCTACACTCGATCAACATTTACCAATTAAAGAAGAATTGTCAAGGTATCAAGTTGATATGCTTACAAAGAACTGTGCCGAGTTTGGTATCGAACTTTATGGTTTAGGCCATCCTTATCAAGGTATTGTTCACGTTATCGGTCCGGAACTCGGCATCACATTGCCAGGTAAAACAATGGTGTGTGGAGATAGCCATACCTCTACCCATGGCGCATTTGGAGCCATTGCATTTGGCATAGGTACGTCTCAAGTAGAACAAGTTTTTGCCACTCAATGCCTACTGCTGCAAAAACCTAAAACCATGAAAATAGAAGTAAATGGTGAATTGGGTAAAGGAGTAGGAGCAAAAGATATAATTCTATATATTATTTCTCAGATCTCTGCTGCTGGTGGCACTGGATATTTTATTGAATATGCCGGAACAACTATTCAATCCCTAAGCATGGAAGCGCGGATGACCATTTGTAATATGAGCATCGAAATGGGGGCTCGAGGCGGTTTGATTGCACCGGATCAAACTACATTTGATTATGTAAAGGGACGTGAATTTGCACCTAAAGATGAAGAATGGAATAAAGCGTTGGCGTATTGGAAAACTTTATACAGTGATGCAGATGCTCAATTTGACAAAGTATTGAGCTTTAATGCGGCAGATATTACACCGATGATTACCTATGGTACAAACCCGGGTATGGGAATGGGTATAGCAGAACACATTCCTGCAATTGCTTCACAAGCTGAAACCGAACAATTTTCTTATCAAAAAGCACTGGAATATATGGGCTTTGAGGATGATAGTACGGTAATGGGTAAACCAATCGATTATGTTTTTATCGGGAGCTGCACCAACTCCAGAATCGAAGATTTAAGAGAAGTGGCAAACTTTGTAAAAGGCAAACAAAAAGCTTCGGATGTAGAAGTATGGATTGTTCCTGGATCTAAACAGGTAGAAAAACAAGCTATAGAAGAAGGCTTAGACAAGATATTTGAAGCGGCAGGATTCCAATTACGTGAACCTGGCTGTAGTGCTTGCTTAGGAATGAATGAAGATAAAATTCCAGCTGGAAAATATTGCGTATCTACATCAAACAGAAATTTTGAAGGCCGTCAGGGTCCAAATGCTCGTACAATGCTAGTGAGCCCATTGACTGCTGCTGCTGCTGCAGTAACTGGCAAAATTAGTGACATTAGAGAATTATTGCATTCATAAGACAATGAAACTATCATGAGCAATACAATTGTTAATATACGAGTTAATAAAAGTTCAATGATAGCTTTATTGCTTTTTAAAACAAATTATTCAAATGAAAAAATTTGAGAAACTAAAATCAAGTGTAGTTCCACTACAGATCGAAAATATAGATACGGATCAAATCATCCCCGCTCGTTTTTTAAAAGCAACTACGCGAGAAGGATTCGGCGCTAACTTATTTCGCGATTGGCGTTTCGATAGCAATAATCAACCTAAAACTGACTTTGTCATGAATAATCCCACTTATAGTGGAAAAATCCTGGTAGCTGGTAAAAACTTTGGTTGTGGAAGTAGCCGTGAACATGCGGCATGGGCCATACAAGACTATGGCTTCGATGTTGTAATCAGTAGTTTTTTTGCCGATATATTCAAAGGAAATGCCTTAAATAACGGATTACTTCCCATTCAAGTTTCAGATGAATTTTTAGACACTATTTTCCAAACAGTAACTAAGAATCCAAACACAAAGTTAGTCGTTGATTTAGAAAACGAAACGGTTATTCTACCTGAAACAGGCGATCAAATCAGTTTTGAAATCAATCCTTATAAGAAATCGTGCCTAATTAATGGTTATGATGATATTGATTTTATTTTAAATAATAAAGAGTTAATAGAAGTTTACGAACAGTCGAAATAATGTCAGCACCTTTCGTACATATCACTGATTTGAATTTACAATACCAGGAAAAACAGGTATTAAGTGGATTGAATTGGCAAATATTTCAAGGAGAAAACTGGTTATTAGGAGGTAAAAGTGGTTCAGGAAAAACTTCCTTAGCCAAAATAATTGCCGGATTGGAAAAAAGTTCAGGACATATCCAAATTAATTTTAATTCGTCAAGCCAACTTCCTAAACGAGTGCTCTTCGTTTCAAGTTGGTATCAGTTTACTAATCTTGAAGGGGATCGAAACTTCTATTATCAACAGCGCTATAATAAGCAACAGAAAAATGATACCTTAACTGTTTATGCAGAACTGTTGCATTATGCCAAAGAAGAAGACTTGGTTTTTGATGATGTAGAACAATACTTAGAATTATTTGGGTTTTCAAATTGCAGGAACACGCAACTCATCGAACTTTCAAGCGGCGAAAATAAAAAACTGCAATTGATAAAAGCGTTTTGGCTGAAACCACAATTGCTTATTATTGATCAACCTTATACTGGCTTGGATGCTATGTCACGCAAACACTTAAACCAAGAATTTAATAACCTTACAAGCCAAGGTGTTCAGTTAATATTGATTACGAATGATGATGAATTGCCAAGCTGTATCAATCGATTTGCTGAAATAGAAAACTGCCAATTAAAATTTGTTCACAGCAAAGAAGAAATAACAAAAGAAGAATCAAGAATCAAAAAAACGCTTCCCAATTTTTTACAACAAGCGCCTAACATTTCTGCCGATAGTATGGTCAGTATGAAAGATATAAATGTAAAATATGGAGATAAGCAGGTTTTACATGATATTACCTGGGAAGTAAAAGCCGGCGAAAAATGGTTATTGCAAGGGCCTAATGGTTCAGGTAAATCAACATTGCTTAGCTTGATCAATGGAGATCATCCTCAGGCATACACAAGTGAATTGTACCTATTCGGCAAAAAGAGAGGAAGTGGTGAAAGTATATGGGAAATAAAAGAACATTTGGGAATCATCTCACCTGAATTACACTGGTATTTTGATAGCACCGCAAAAGTGTGGCAAAGTATCGCTTCTGGTTTCTATGATAGCGTTGGCTTATTTCGTGACCTAACTCACAACATGCAAAGGAAAGTAGATGAAATTCTGGAGTTTTTCGACTTAAAAGAATATAAGCATTATTTATTACACACTTTGCCTTTAGGAAAGCAACGTTTAGCCCTATTAGCTAGAACAATTATTAAAAACCCTGAGCTATTAATCCTAGATGAGCCTTGTCAAGGATTAGATGCTGTGCAGACTCAACATTTTAATGACGTTGTTGATGAACTTTGTACTTATGGGAAAACGCTGATTTATGTAGGCCATTTCGAAACACAGTTGCCTGCTTGTATTGAAAATAGAATTATATTAGAGAATGGCCGAGTCAAAGCCATTGAAAATTTAACAGAAAGCATTTTTTAAGATGAAAAAAAATATTTTAGTAATCCCAGGAGACGGTATAGGACAAGAAGTTACAGTATGGGGTAAGGCTGTTCTTCAGGAGGTTGCAGACCAATTTGGTCACACATTTAATTTCGAAGAAGCCATAATGGGCCATATCGCTATTGAAGCAACTGGAAATCCACTTCCAGATGAGACTTTAGAAAAAGCTAGAAATAGTGATGCGATTCTTTTTGGTGCGATTGGACATGCTAAATATGATAACGACCCCTCAGCAAAAGTTCGTCCGGAACAAGGTTTATTAAAAATCCGTAAAGAGCTTGGCTTATATGCTAATCTCCGCCCAATATTACTGTTTGATGAATTATTGGATGCTTCAAGCTTGAAACCCGAAATCTTAAGAGGAACAGATATCCTTTTCTTTAGAGAATTAACAGGTGATGTTTATTTTGGAGAGAAACATCGATCGGAAGACAGAAACTTCGCTTCTGACCTAATGAATTATAATCGGTATGAAATTGAAAGGATAGCAATAAAAGCCTTTGAAGCTGCCCAAAAAAGAAACAAGCGTTTATGTTCAGTTGATAAAGCAAATGTTTTAGAAACCTCGCGTTTATGGAGAGAAGTAGTGCAAGAAGTTGCCCAGAAATATCCAGATGTTGAAACAGAACATATGTTTATTGACAATGCGGCAATGCAATTAGTAAAGAACCCAAAGAAATTTGATGTTGTTCTAACTGCAAACCTATTTGGAGATATCCTTACCGACGAAGCCTCGCAAATAGCTGGCTCAATGGGCATGTTAGCATCTGCTTCTATTGGAGATGGTACTGGATTTTTTGAACCTATACATGGTTCAGCACATGATATTGCCGGGCAAAATAAAGCTAATCCATTAGCTTCAATCTTATCTGCGGCCTTAATGCTTGAAATAAGCTTCGGCTTAAAAGAGGAAGCTAAAATGGTTACCAAAGCAGTAGATGATACCTTGAAAGCTGGATTCAGAACTCTGGACATTGCCAATAACACAACACATTCCGAATTTATTTTGGGAACAAAAGAAATGGGTTCAAAAGTAATAGAAGCTATTTCTGTCCATAAAAATGTCGTTCAATAATAATTATCATTCTTCATTTAAATAAATTAATATGTTACACGATCCGAATCACTTATACATATTTGACACAACCCTTCGCGATGGAGAGCAAGTACCAGGATGTCAATTAACTACCATAGAAAAGATTGAAATTGGAATTGAGCTGCAACGCTTAGGTGTCGATATTATAGAGGCTGGGTTTCCTATATCAAGTCCTGGCGACTTTAAAAGTGTAGTAGAGCTCTCTAAAAATCTGAATGATGTTATTATTTGCGCCTTAACAAGAGCAAATGAAAATGACATTAAGGTTGCAGCAGAATCTTTACAGTTTGCAAAGCGGGGAAGAATTCATACGGGTATAGGTTCTTCAGACATGCATATTAAATATAAATTCAACAGCAGTCGCGAAGAAATATTGGAACGTGCAGTTACAGCGGTAAAATATGCTAAATCTTTTGTGGAAGATGTAGAATTCTATGCCGAGGATGCGGGCAGAGCTGATAATGAATACCTTGCGAAAATGATAGAAGCCGTTATTGCTGCAGGTGCAACAGTTGTAAATATTCCTGACACAAATGGTTATTGTCTTCCAGATCAATACGCTGATAAAATAAAATTCTTAAAGGAGAATGTTAAAAATATAGATCAAGCTATTATTTCAGTACACTGTCATAATGATATGGGCTTAGCAACCGCAAATTCAATTGCAGGAATAAAAGCTGGGGCACGACAAGCAGAATGTACAATTAATGGAATTGGAGAACGAGCAGGAAACACTTCTTTAGAGGAAGTAGCCATGATTCTTCAAGTCCATAAAAACAGTTTTGATGGTTTAAAAACTAATATTAACAGTAAACTTTTTACTTCCATTAGCCGCAAAGTTAGCAGTATGATGCATATGCCTGTTCAACCTAATAAAGCTATCGTTGGCAGAAATGCATTTGCTCATAGTTCTGGAATTCATCAAGATGGCTTCTTAAAACATCGCGAAAACTATGAAATAATTAAACCGGAAGATGTTGGTTTAAATGAAGCAGATATTATCCTAACTGCCAGAAGTGGAAGACATGCGTTAAAGCACCATTTAGAGCGTTTAGGATTCAATTTAGAGAAAAGTGAATTAGACACTGTGTACATTAAATTTTTAGATTTTGCAGATGCTAAAAAACATATAACAGATCAGGACTTAACGGAATTGGTAAACAATACAATAATTAAAGTATAAAAACACATGAACGATAGTTCACAAATAAACATTGATTCAGTCGCTGCTTTAAAACGTATCCAATCTGTAATCAACAGAACTCAGCTACAATTAAATAAACGATTATCTGAGAAATATAATGCTTCAATTTATCTGAAGCGTGAAGATATGCAGGTTGTTCGTTCCTATAAATTAAGGGGTGCTTACAACAAAATATCTACGCTAACAGCTGAAGAAAGGAAGAATGGTGTGGTATGTGCAAGTGCTGGAAACCATGCCCAAGGTTTTTCTTTCTCTTGTAAGAATCAAAAGATAAAAGGCGTAGTATTTATGCCAAGCGCTACTCCTAATCAAAAAATTGAGCAAACACGTATGTTTGGGGGCAAATTTATCGATATCAAATTAATAGGTGATACTTTTGACGATTGCCAAAAAGAAGCTTTAGTCTATACGAAGAAGCATAACATGACCTTCGTTCCTCCATTCGATGATGCTGCAATTATTGAAGGACAAGGAACTGTGGCAGTGGAAGTTTTAGAAGACTTACCTGACCTTGATATTATCATTATTCCTATTGGCGGAGGTGGTTTAGCTTCTGGAGTTGGAAACTACCTGCATCACACACGTCCGCAAGTTAAATGTTTTGGGGTTGAACCTGAAGGAGCAGCGTCTATGAAAGCTGCATTTTCGGCTGGAAAACCTGTAACCCTTGATCATATCATTACGTTTGTTGATGGTGCAGCCGTTAAGCGTGCCGGAGATCTAACGTTTGAATTATGCCAGAAATATATTGACCGTATTGAATTGATACCAGAAGGAAAAGTTTGTTCAAGCATTCTTAACTTATATAATAAGGACGCTATTGTTGCAGAACCGGCCGGGGCGCTAACTATTGCTTCTCTTGACTTATTTAAGGAAGAGATCAAAGGCAAAAAGGTAGTTTGTATCATTAGTGGTGGCAATAACGATTTCGACCGTATGGCTGAAATAAAAGAATTATCCCTGCAATACGAAGGGAAGAAACATTATTTCTTAGTTCATTTTCCACAACGACCTGGAGCTTTGAAATTATTTGTAACTGAGGTTATGGGTCCGAAGGATGATATTACACGTTTCGAATTTATAAAAAAAACACAAAGAGAACGAGGACCCGCTTTAATTGGAATTGAGGTTCAATGCACAGAAGATTATAAATCACTTATTGAAAGAATGATTTTAAAAGGCTTTGATTTCAAAGAAATGAATAATGATAAAACATTATTTGAATACTTTATATAAGTTCATTCCACTATCAGAAACTATAAGCCAGAAATTCTAAATGTCTTATAGTTTCTGGTAATTGAATGAGATCAAGTCATCGGTATTTAAAAAGAGCTGTTAGATAGTCAAATACGGAACCTTATAGTTTGTCCCCTGAATTGCTTCTCTACGCTCTAGCTCCTTATCTATATGAGTTTGAATGGCAGACTTGGCCTTACCCCAATTAGGGGCGATTAAAAGTTCTTGATCGGCTAAACCAAATAAGCGTTGAATGATAATATCTGGACGAAGCAGCGGAATAAATTCACAAAGAAAATCTGTATATTCTTCCAGGCTAAAAACCTTAAATGGTTCACGCTTATATTGCACACCCATAATTGAACCTTCTACAATATGAAGGTGGTGAAGTTTAATAAATTTTATTTGAGGAAAACGATTTATCTCATCGGCATAACGCAGCATCATTTCCTTACTCTCCCATGGAAAACCAAAAATAGTATGCACACAAACGTCCAAAGAGCTATCTTTAACAAGATTTAATGCTTTTTCTAATTCTTCATGGCTACATCCTCTATTAATCCGTGTTAAAGTATCATTATAAATAGATTCCATACCCATTTCCAAATCTACATCATAACGGTCTGAATAGCTTTCAAGAAGGGCTACTTTTTCAAAATCAATACAATCGGGTCGGGTTCCAATTGATAATCCTACTACATTCGCTGTATCAATGCTCAAGGCTTCATCATACATAGACTTTAATGCATGTACCGGCGCATAGGTATTAGTATTTGGTTGAAAATAGATAATAAACTTTTCTGCTCTGTACCCATTAATCGCACGTTCAATGCCCTCTTCTACTTGCTCCCGTATAGTAGGTAATTTCCTTGCAGAATCAGGTGTAAATGAGTCAACATTACAATAAGAACATCCACCATAACCTTTGCTCCCATCACGATTTGGGCAAGTAAAATGTCCATCTACGATAATTTTAAATACACGCGTTCCATTGTATTTTTCACGTAGGTAGGCTCCATAGTGGTTATAAGGTTTTTTGCCTGAATCTAATAATGTACTCATTCCACAAAGTTAGGGATATTTAAACAAAATCTAAGTTCGTACGTTCTATTAATTAAGAACTTACATACGATAAAATTAAACACCTAATCTATTAAATCATGAAGAAGAAAGAAGAAAATGCTGTAAATCCAGCTGAAAGAAAGGGAATGCAACATCCAGAATCAACAGCCGATAGAAAGTTTACTGATATAAAAGAAATGAATAAAAACCAGGGCATTCCTAATAGCGGCGGACAAACTGCAAATCAAACCGACAATAAACAAGGCAATGTTAACCGCGGAAATCAAAGTTCTGGAAAGCAAGGTAAAGAGAATTAAGGTTTTATCTTTGTTGGTGAATAACCAAAATACTTTTTGAATGCCGCACTAAAATGAGTGGCATGTTTGTAACCAAATTGATTTGCTATTGAGGCAATTTTATAATCTTGCTTCAATAGCATTTCTTTTGCTTTCTCCATTCTATAGGAAGTTAAATAGCTGAAAACAATAGTGCCAAATACGAGCTTAAAATGCTTTTTCAGCGTAGAATCATTGGTTCCAACCGCATGAGCCAATCCTAATAAACTAAAACTCTGTTCAGGGTTGCACTCCAACAGCTCCTTTACCTGATAAATTCTTTTTAATTCTTTTTCTTTTAATTCAGATGAACTTTTTTCTAAATTTTCAACCTGTTCTAACTGCAAACTTAACAACTCCATAACTTTGGCTTGATAATATATGTACCTACAATGATCTCGTCGCATACAACACATTATCTGATGAATAACCTCTCGCATTGCAATAGTTAAGGTCTGATTATGAGTATTGATTAAAGCAGGTTTATTCATTAACACGTTATCTCGTAAAGTATTAAAGACAAGTCTTTCTTGTGGGACAAACTGAAAAAATCAATCTAAATCAATATTTATCCCAAATAATTCATGTCTCTTACTTAATTTTAAAACGGAAGAATTCCTTTCTCCCTTTGGTATAAACAGAAGACTGTTCTGTTCATAACCCAAATTCTTAATAGTATTCTCATTGCTCGAAGAATTCCTTATACTATTAAGGGAAAAGATCATTTGAACATAGGAATTATCATATAAAATTGAAAAACCCATATTTAAAGAATTACTAAACCGTAGTTTAGGAAGTTATATTTCTGGAACGATGACTATTTTATTTACCATCGGCCTTTTAACTGGCATCATCATATGGTTCCCGAGAAAACTAAAGAATTGGCGCCAAGGCTTAACCATTAAGTTTACTAGCAATTGGAAACGTATAAATCACGATATCCATAATAGCTTATCATTATATGCATTCGTATTTTTATTATTAATGGGGATAACTGGCCCTCAATGGTCTTTTGAATGGTACAGAGACAGTTTAAAGAAAACACTTGGAACTTACCAGGAAGCACCCTCCGAAAGAAATCCAAACCAGAAAAAGCCAAGGGAGACAAAAGCCAAGCTAGTAGTAAAATTAAATTATTACCGGCTTCTACTTATCTTGCCGTTATCGACAAAATCTTTCCGTATAAAGGGGATATAAAAATTGTACTACCTGTTAAGGAAGAAGAACCTGTTAAAATCAGTAAATTTAAATCTGAATTCTTCGCACCTGCGGCAGCAGATCAAATTAATCTGAAAATTCAAGATGCCAGTGTTTAGAAACGATAATCTTTAAGGACAAACCTTTTAACGAACGAGTTAGCGGCTCAATAAGAGCCATACACGTTGGTGATATCTATGGTCAATTCAGCAAATTAATTTACTTCTTAGCTTGCTTAATAGCCACTAGTTTGCCAGTTACAGGAATATTGATATGGGTTAATAAGATGAAGAAAAAGAAAAACAAGAAGCAGGTATATAAACCTGTATCAGTTATCCGTGAATCCATTTAAATTTGTAGTCCATTGTAGGAATACGCATACGTTCGGCAACACGGGTTAATCGATCAGGGAGTTTCATTACGTAATCCCGTGCTTTTTCACCGGCTTCATTTAAATCGCGCATGGATTCTAAATTCCACTCGCTAATCAGATCCTTTAAAATATCAACATAATCAATGGAGGTATAAACACCCAATCGTTGTGCTGCATCTGTAAAATGACCAAATGTTTGACCAATGTTCATTCCCATTTCTCTAAGAAAATGAGCTGGCATAACGATTTTGTGGCGCATCATATCCTCGAAGGCAATTAAAACTTCATTTGCATCAACTTCACAGGCTTTTTTAATAAATGAAATATACGCTTTAGCGTGGCGTGCTTCATCAGATGCAATAACTCCACACATTTTAGCTAATAATTTATCACCTGATTGTTTCGCCAAGCCAGCAACGCGTCTATGAGAAACATTGGTTGCTAACTCTTGAAAAGAAGTGTATATAAAATTTCGGTAAGGATCATGACCAGTACCAATTTCAAATCCATCATTAATTAAATATTGGGTAGATATTTCCATTTGGCGCATATCAACTCTTCCAGATAAATACAAGTATTTATTCAACAAATCTCCATGACGATTTTCTTCTGCGGTCCATGCTCTTACCCATTTCATCCAACCACCTTGGCCGTTCTTAGAAACATCTTCAACCATAGATAACCATGATTCATAGGTAGGCAATGCTTCCTCAGTAATGGTATCACCAATTAATACCGCAACAGTATCATATGATAATTCCTTTGCAGAGTCTTGCAATTCTTTAATTTCTGCAAAGAAAGTATCTCTTGTAGCATCAGGAAGAAAATCTGAAGGCTGCCAATTCTCATCAATAGGTTTCAAATATTCACTCATCTCATTGAGCATAAATGGCTCGAGATAAGACATAACTTCTTTCCTTGATCCTACATGTATGGGTTGTTGTTTCTCTTGCATATACGTATCAAAGATACATAATCGACCATGAAATCAGAAAAAATTTATATTTTAATAAATTTCACAGTATAAAAATTGTTATTAAAAAAGCTGTTCTTTATTAACTTTTTCAACAACAACCTCATTTTTTAATGTTTTAGAAATTGCGGTAAAGGGACTAACCACTACTTCCTCGCCTTCTTTTAGACCACTTAAAATGCGGATATATTTATCGTCTTGAATACCTGTGCTAACGGTTACTTGATATGCCTTACCTCCTCTATAAACAAAAACACATTCTTGGATAGCCCCTGTAGATACAAGCTCCTTATCTTCAGCATTACCTTCTTGTTTAACTTCCTGTCCGTTAGAGTCCGCTCTCTTATCATCAGGATTTGTATTATCCGTTTGTCCCTCAATTGCTTCACGTGTAGTAACCGCTTGTATAGGTACTGTTAAACCAGTATCGTACTGGGTATGGATATCTACTGTAGCAGACAAGCCTGGTTTAAAAGGAGAGGTTAAGTTTGACTTATCTTGAGCTAAATCTTGATAAGATTCAGGTAACAGCCGGACCTTAACATTAAAATTTGTCACTTGTTCAGTTGAGGCAGTAGCTACTCCTTTTGCAGAACTTCCAATTTCAGTAACAATCCCCTTAAATTTCCTATCTCTAAAAGCATCAACCTCAATTGTCGCTTCATTATTAACAGCAATCCGGTTGATATCATTTTCATTTACATCAACATTCACCTCCATGGAAGACATATTTGCAATGCGCATAATTTCCGTACCTGCCATTTGAGCAGTTCCTACTACACGCTCACCAAGCTCAACACTTAATAAAGAAATCACCCCATCTACAGGAGCATAAATTGTTGTTCTAGCCAAGTTATCTGCTGCTTCTTTAACCATGGCTTGTGATTGGTCAATCCCATATCGTGAGCCAATAACATTCTGGCGCTGTGCTTCTAAATTGGCCTGTGCTCCCAAATATTCCGAATGAATATTTTCAAATTCAGCTATCGAAATAACTTTTTTATTATAAAGCTCTAAGTTTCGTTTATAATTTGCCTCAATATTTGCAAAAGAAGCCTCAATCTGCTTCAACTGCTCCTGAGCCGCAGCAAGGCTTGCACGTTGTGAGTTTAAAGATGCTACCGCTCTATCATATCCAGATTGTAGAATATCTGGTTTTATACGACATAACACCTGTCCTTTTTGGACAATATCTCCTTCTCGTATATTTAATTCCACAATTTCACCAGAAACCTCAGAACTTAACTTAATTTCAATTTCGGGCTGTATTTTCCCACTTGCAGAAACCGTTTCGTTTACCGTTCGTTTCTCTACTTTTTCCGTTGCTACTTTAATGACATCCCCTTTCCCGATCCACCCGGCTTTATTGGCTATAATCACAAAAATCAGTATAATTACAATCGCAATAATGCCATATTTAAGCGACTTCTTATTCTTTGCCATAGTTTAATATAATTTATTTATTCGTTAAAAGTAATTGATTTTCCTAGATAGAAATCAATTACCTTGCTTCTAAATATCAGGTTGTATTTTGATTGAATAAAGTCGAATTCAGCTTTATTCATATTTGTTTGGGATGTACTCAATTCAATAGAGTTTGCAAGACCAACTTCATAACGTTGATTAATAACCTCAAAAGCTTCCCTTGTTGACTCGAAAGCCTGTTGGTTTGAATGTAAACTCTTTTCAGCAGCACGTAAATCCAAAACAGCCTGATGGATAATTTTATTCAAATTATTTTCTGCTTGTCGCTCTCCTAATAATGCATTTTCATAAGAAATTTTCGCCTTTCTTACAGAAATCCGTGTTCTGAAGTTATTAAAAATTGGTATAGTTAATGAAACTCCAACATACTCACTAAGGTTATCATCCAATTGTCGTCGAAAAGTGGTCTCTTTCATCGTTAAGGGATCAATACTCGCTGATGAATACCCAGTACCAATTCCTCCACCAACACTTAATTGAGGATAAAATCCACCCTTAACAATATCTATATTCGATTTGGCTGCCTGAGAATTATACGCTGCTTGTCTTATTTCAGGATAGTCCCTCTTTGCTTGGCTAAAAACTTCATCAGCAGAATATACAGTAGTTATAGTAGAAGATTCTGGAAGAACCGGTTTCTCTAAATTAATGACAACTGATGGATCCATTTCCATTAATTGTTTTAAATTTAAAATCGATAATTCATAGGCATTTTGAGCAGATGTGACATTCAGTTCATCAATGGCTACCTGACTTTTCGCCTGGGAAAGATCAGCCAATGTTTTATTTCCTACTTCAAAATTTATTTGTTCAACATCTAATTGAGATTGTGAAAGAGCCAATTGCTGTTCTCCCGCTGATAATAAATCTTGATTGGTTAATGCCTCCAGGTATGTTGTTACAACAGCTAAAACTAAATCACTTTTTATACGTTCAATATTACTTTGGTCTGCCAATAATAAATATTTATTAACTGCAACCTGATTTACTCTTTGGAAACCTTGAAATATGGGTGCCGAAGCATTTAAATTTCCATTTAGCGAATTAATTGATTTAGTTATCAAACTACCGGTCAATTGATCAAAACTTTTTCCCCAGCGCAAATTACCATCTACACCTGCATTCAACGTTGGGTAAAAATTCATTTTAGCTTGTTTTACATCTTCTTCACTCAAAGCTGCCTGAAATAAGGCTTGCTTTACTTGTAAATTATAATTTTGAGCTCTATTTAAAGCTTCTTTTAACGTTAAAACTTCTTGTGCACTACTATAAAAAGGAATTATTATACACAGCAGAGACAAAAAAACTGGTAAACACTTTATAAAACCAAGGTATTTCATCATTTAGGTATATATTTTATCATTTCAAACAAGACAGTTTAATTGCTATTCCTATCTTTGCTACAATGTGGTATCCAATCAAATCTCCTTTTTGGCTGCGCTGGCTGTATCCGCAGCTAATCTGGCATCGTAGTCGTAAGCATCCCTGTCTATATTTAACGTTTGACGATGGACCCATACCAGATGTTACACCTGAGATTTTAAATATTTTGAAAAGTTTTGAAATAAAAGCTACATTTTTTTGTGTGGGTGATAATGTTCAAAAATATCCAGAAATCTTCCAACGAATCAAAAGCGAAGGGCACCAGATAGGAAATCATACACATAATCATTTAAAGGGTTGGAAAACCTCCAAAAAGGAATATCTCAAGAACGTTGAGTTATGCAATAAATTTACGAATAGTAAATTATTCAGGCCTCCCTATGGAAGAGGGACACGCGCACAGTATTTAGATTTAAAAAAGGAATACAAAATTATAATGTGGGATGTTATGAGTGGCGATTTTGACCTAAGCTTAAGTCCGCAACAATGCTTAAAAAATGTAATAAAGCATACAGAAAATGGTTCTATTATTGTTTTTCATGACAATATAAAAGCAATTCCAAGAGTAACCTATGCCCTTCCACATGCCATTGAACATTGGTTGAAAGCAGGATATACCTTTGCAACGCTATAAAGTCTACTCCACTATAAAATAAACACTATTGGCTGAAAAAGCTGAAAAATACCCTAATGCCCCATTCGATAGGTTAGATGGCGGGTTTCCGGGTGAAGCGGATGTACCACTTTGAGATTGAACACCCTTCCAATAGTTGAAACTAGCCTCTTCAATATTCCTTAATTCAATAACAACACTATCACCTTTAACAAGTTCTAAAGAGAAATCGTCTAAGTTTTGCAAAACAGTCTTTCCATCGTTATACTTATCGTTGTAAATAAATAATGAAGATAAAGGCTCATCATTTATTTTTAATTGGAAATAATAATAGTTTTTAACACCCGGAGGGTCTTGATATAAAACTATTGGGGTTCGTCGTAAGGCATCGAAAGTATTTACACTTATTCCCGTAGAATCTATTCTAACGATTTCTGGCATTTTAGAGTTCGCTTCATATGATTCTCCAGCATAATTAACAAGCAACCCATATGTAACACCTGCTATGCCTTTAAAATTATCAATAATATATCTACCTGCCTCCTTTTCTTTCAGTTTACGCCACGGACCATCGCTTTCCCTTAAAAGCACCTCTGCACCACTTACAGACTTTCTCCTTATTTCAGAATTAAATGGTTGCATCTCTGATAATAAAACCTCTTGCTGCGTTTTCAGATTGGTGATTTCCCCTTCAATAACCAAGATTGAGTCTGTTTCTTTTAAAGGTAAATCAATCACTTTTTCGCAAGCGATAAAAAAGAGCGCAAATCCAACCAAAAGGAATGTAAACTGAATTAAATTTTTCATCTTTTTCAAAATTTGAAATTCCAGGTAACAGAGGGTATAATTCCAAATAAAGAAATCTGATAAGCCTCGGTCCTATTTATATTATCTTCATTTTGTCGAAAATCAATCAGATAAGCATTTTTATGATTATATGCATTGTATAATCCAAAATCCCAAGTCGACTTGATCTTACCTTTAGATTTTGGTTCAAAAGTGAAGCCCAAATCTAAACGATGGTAATCCGGCATTCTATATCCATTTCGTTCTGTATAATACCAAACTGGTTTATCATCGATGATATATTTTCCACTTGGAAATGTAACTGCATTTCCTGTACTATAAACAAAAGTTCCTGAAAAACTCCATCGTTCATTGATTTGGTACATAGCAACGAATGACAAATCATGAATTCTATCTTGTCGGGCTGCAAACCACTCTCCCTGATCAATTTCATCAAATTGACGTTCACTCCTTGATAAGGTATAACTTATCCAGCCATTCAACTTCCCTTTTCGCTTTTTCAAGAATAACTCTAAACCGTAGGCCCGGCCTTTTCCATATAACAGATCTGCTTCAACATTCGGATTTGCTTGAACATCCGCATTGGTTTTAAAATCAATTTGATTTTGCATCGCTTTATAATAAAGTTCTGCAGAAAATTCAAACTGATCATTTCTAAGATTCCTAAAATAACCAAAAGCTCCTTGATCAGCCAATTGAGGTTTAATGTTCTGGCTACTCATTATCCATACATCTGTTGGTAATGAGGCACTTGAATTACTTAATAGATGCAGGTTCTGGCTATTCTTATTATATGAGGCTTTAAAGCTCGATAATTCATTTACTTTTAAATTAATTGAAAAGCGAGGCTCCAGTGTAAAATACTGCTTTACAACTTTTGAGCCTGAATATTTTTGGCTATTTGTTATTTCCCCATTAGGGCCATATTCATTAAATGTTCCAGGACCCATTGCCAGAAAGGTTGAAAAACGAAAACCATACAATATGTTTATTCTATCAGATGCTTTCCAATCGTGTGATGCATAAGCATCTACCTCAACACCTGAACGTGACTCCGATTCTAAACTAGAGAGCATTGTGGTATCACGCGAAATAAAATTTGCAGGACTGATTTTTTGCTTTAATGCGCTAAGTCCAAATTGGAATAAATGATTTGATCTGGCATAAAACTGAAAATCCTGTTTGAAATTGAAGCTACGGATTAAAGAAGCAACGTTAAAATTGGCATCATCATCAAATACATCAACACTATAATCGAAATCGCCATAAATTAATGAAGTATTTGAAAATAAACGCGGGTTAAAAACATGGTTCCACCTTAAAGTTGCTGTAGAGTTTCCCCAATCAAATCCAAATGTTTTAGAATATCCCAAAACATCCTTTCCAAAATAACCCGATAAGTACAGTGTATTCCTTTCATTAAACTGATAATTTGTTTTCAAGTTTAAATCATAAAAATACAATGAGCTATTGTTAATGGTAGAATCTTTGGACAAACGTAAAAACATATCTGCATAGGTACGTCGGGCACTCACCATGAATGAACCCTTACCATTTTTTATTGGTCCTTCCAAGGCTAACCTTGATGCAATAAGACCAATACCTCCACGTGCACTAAATTTTTTCTTGTTTCCGTCAAGCATACTAACATCAAGTACTGATGCCAGCCTGCCACCATATTGTGGTGGCATTCCCCCTTTATACAGTGTTATTTCTTTTATTGCATCAGAATTAAAAGTAGAGAAAAAACCGAACAAATGTGAAGCATTATAAACGGTGGCTTCATCTAGAAGAATCAAATTCTGATCAGTTGCACCTCCCCGCACATAGAACCCACTGCTACCTTCACCACCCGAAATTACGCCCGGTAAAAGCTGTATAGTTTTTAGTATGTCCTTTTCACCAAATAAAACCGGTACTTTTAAAATATCCTCTACTTTAAACTTATTCGTACCCATAATGGCAGTATTTAATATATCTTTTGGAGAATCAGCACTTATCTGAACTGCATCGAGCGTTTTTCCAGGCTCCAAAAGAAAAGTAAAGCTAGTATCCCTATTTAGAATAAGATGTTGTATTTGGCTTTGAAAACCGATAAACGATATCCTTAAGTTATATTCTCCAGGTTTTAATGTAAGAGAAAAGAAACCATAATCATTGGCAATACCAGCTTCTCTGGGTAACCCTTCAACTTGTACTGAAGCTCCAATTAATGTTTCACCTGAAGAAGCATCTCGGATAGTTCCACTTATAGAATATGGTTTTTGCGCAAAGGAAAAGCCAAATAATAAGCAGCTAAGCATAGCTGTTAAAAAGAAACGAATTATTGT
>Ga0160445_100538_pt1 | contig 17698 bp, 10 predicted proteins | sample HID1972M_E1MG_FD_108215 | JGI IMG/M metagenome (GOLD analysis project Ga0160445, IMG submission 108215) | Enriched pill bug-associated microbial communities from UW Madison campus, WI, USA - HID1972M_E1 MG | ecosystem: Host-associated > Arthropoda: Insects > Digestive system > Unclassified ... | reverse complement strand
CCCATTGTTCTAGGAATAATTAGTTAATCATTGTTCCTTTAAATAATGTTTATAACGCGCTAATGCTTCAACAAAGTAGTAATCTGCATAGGTTAATGGTACATCAACCTCACTCTTTCCTGGAAGAGAACCAACACTATGTTTTAAAATAAAGTTACCATTTGTACCTGGTTCTGCTAAGTATTCACTAGAAGACAATGTTTTAATTTGAGTTTCTGCCAAAGACATGTACCGTTTACTCCATCGTTTATCTTGAGTAGACTGGCTAAGCTCTATCAATGCTGAGGCTATTAGCGCTCCTGCAGAAGCATCCCGTAATTCATTTGGAATAGCTGGAGCATCGAAATCCCAATAAGGTATACCATCTTTTGGTAAATTAGGGTGATTAATTATAAACTTAGCTATATTTTCAGCCAACGCTAAATACTTTTCATCACCTGTTTCCCTATATATCATACTATATCCGTAAACTGCCCATCCCTGTCCTCTCGACCAAGAAGAGCTATCAGAGAAACCTTGTACCGTTTGCTTTAAATGTGGCTGACCCGATATGGTATCGTAAGATACTAAATGATATGAACTAAAATCCGGTCGAAAATGATTAGCTAAGGTTTTATCAGCGTGACTTCTGGCTATTTTAGCGAATTGTTGATTATCTGAATTTTTAGATGCCCACATCAGCAGCTCTAAGTTCATCATATTATCTATGATTACTGGATATTGCCATAACTTTTTATTCCAATCCCAAGAACGGATTAATCCAACAGTCGAATCATATCTCGTTATTAAAGACTCAGATCCTGTTAATAATATCTTCTTATATTCCTTATTGCCTGTAATACGTAATCCATTCCCAAAACTACAATATAACATAAAGCCTACATCGTGATTATCGGTGGTGTATTTTTCTTTTTCTACCCTAGCGGTATACATCTCTGCGTACTTTTTCAGAATCGGACTTTTTTCATTCTCATATAGATACCATAGCACTCCAGGGAAAAAACCACTCGTCCACCACCGTGATTCAGCTGTAACCAATTTCCCTTCTTCAAATGTCTTCGGCAATAATGCAGTTTCATTTTCTAAGGACCTTGCCATTCTGATAGATACTTCAGCCGCTCTATTCAAACTATTCTCAACAATTGTTATCATATCAGTCCTGGAATTATCCTGCGCGCTGACTGTAAGAAAAGATAAAATAAAAGTGATTAAAAGGATGTTATTTTTCATTAAGTTGTTGTTTATACAATTAAATTAGAATTTATAAATAAGGAATGGGTCGAACTTTTAACATTTATATTCTCCAGTTAAAGGTAAGGATTCGTTGATAACTGCTAGGTCTCCTGTTTTATAGGTGGTTATTTTTGAGGAATCAATTTTACATGTATTGATCCTTTTTGATTTGCATTAAGTTGAGTTTCAAATCCTATAAGCTTTGTACCGTCATTAGGGGCATCATAAGCATTCTTTGATTGCGTCGACCAAGTTTTCAATTTGAAATTAAAAGGGCTTTCTACGATCAAACGAAGCCTCTTACCATCTTGTTGCAATTCAAAAGTATTGTCATTTATTACTTTGGCGTCTGCCGGAGTAGCCATTGTCCATCGAATGCGTACTTCTTTATCTCCCGCCTCAATGTTATCGGTCACTAAGAGGTATTTTTTATCAATAATATTAACTTCCCGAGTTGCTTCTTTCAATTCGCCTTTAAAGATTTCTGTGAGATCCATCACCCCACCCATCTTGTTTTTTGTGTTATTTGTCTTTGTTATTACAGCTTCGCCTTTAACATTATGAAGTTTATTATTTACCGTTAATGTGTTATGTACAAAATTATTATATCGGAATACTTCCCACCTTTGTGAGTGTTGCCCCATATTCCACAAATCAACGCCTTCTTTTTCTAAAGAATAATACTGCTGCATCCCTAAATCCATAGCCCACCGAACCCCTTCGGCGTCAAAAACGAATGATCCTGCATCCATATGTGCATGGCTAACCGATGCACTTCCACCTTTAAATCCCAAATAAAGTGCATTTTTATCTTCCCAATCAGTTCTAACAAAAATAACCGGATTCTTTCCGTGTCCCGCCCAGTAATTCATAGAAGGCTTTGGTATTTTGTTTAACTTGATATCGGATGCAAAAACAAGCAAAGCAGGAAGCAACCGGTCTTCTGCAAAATTCAGTTTTTCTTCCTTTAAATAGTCCTTTTCTACCCACAAGAGAGACATATCATTCGTCTTCTTTGCAAACCAATACATAATTACATTGGCCAAACTTTCCCTTTCTGCATCCGAGAAATTAAAAGGAAGCTTTGTAGGGCCGGTCATAAATTCCATAAATCGGGCAGACTCCAGAAATCCAGGTATCTGAGATAAATTATTATCGGTACCAAATGCACTTTCAAGGGCTGCTAAATATAGAACCTGAAAACTCGTTCCATATCCCCAATAGCCGTATCCTTCAGCATAATTTCCATCAGGGCCATAAGTCAAAAGAGGTTTTGTAATCGTTTCTAAACTTCGCTCTATTATTTCTGTCGAAAATTCTTTCTCGTCTTCATAAATAGCCAATGCTCCAAAAAGTAAGCCTCCATTACATACCTGGTTCCAATTATGATCCGCTTCTAAAAACCAGGCAAACTTCTTATCTTTCGACGGAATAAATCCCTTTTGCACGATTGCTTCTCTCACAATCTTCTTAGTTGAAGATTGCAAAGTATTATACAACCAATCGTAACCAATGCCCAGTGCCATTACCATTTCACCAACATCCAGAAAATGAGAAGGATTCCAATCTGAGAAGGCGCTTGCAGCAAGCATTTCCTTTTCTGCTCTTAAGCTATATCTGGTATCACCAGTTATCCTATAAGCATAAGAAAGATAGAATATTCGCTTTAAAACTGTTCTGGAAACTCCTAATAAACGCTTCCCTTCCATTATTCTTTCGGAAGGAGCAGCGTCTAACACAAGATTACTATAAGCTATAATTTCATCATGTACTCTTAGTAATTCAGGATTAGATTTCAGATTGTTTTTAATTGTTTTTTCAGCACCTTCTTTCAAAAGTAAACGGGGGTGAGGAGTGATTTTTGAATAGTTTAACGATTGCCCGAATACCGTAAGATAAAAACAAGGTAAACTTAGAAGAAATAAAATAAATAATTTTTTCATTATACGAATTTACAAGTAATATAAGGCCATAAGCTTAAATTATCAACATATGCCCTTAATAAAATTAATTAATCCAACCTGGGTTTTGCACAAGATTAGGATTCTTTTGAATCTCTGCAGCAGGGATAGGCCATGGCCAGATATAATCTCCCTTCCATGAATATCGCTGTTCTATACTTCCCCAATATGCTTTTACACCATTGCCTTGGTAAAATTTAACTTCTTTCCATGTTCCCCATCTTAGTTCATCGAAATAGTTCACACCTTCCAAAGCCAATTCAATTCTACGCTCATATTTAATCCGCTCTCTCATATCTTCTTTACCCGTAACCCCATTTGGACTACCGCCTCCTATTGTTAAAGCAGGCATCCCGGCGCGTGTTCTTACTCGATTTAGGGCTGTGACAGATGGTTCAAGATCGCCTCCTTCATTCAACGCTTCTGCAAGAAGTAATACAACATCAGCATATCTGATTAATGGAAGATCGATATAGACCCGATCTCTTGCAATATAAACCCCTTTTCCTTCTGCGTTAAACTTTTTATAAATATAAAAGCCAAGATTCCTTTTATCTGACCACATATCCCAATATGGAGCGTTCTGTCCTAAAAGCGGCCATCTCATGGTACCTTCATGTTCTTGGCCGCTATTCCAGTATGGATTCCATGAGGTAAAAGTTGAATAAGGGGTAATAACACTTTTCTTTAATCTAGGATCTCTGTTCTCGTAGGCGGTTTTTATACGAGCCTCATTTTCATCCTTTAAATAATGTTCCGCCATGGTTACTGCGCCGATCCTCTTTTCTACTGTATTATAAGCATTCTGTATAACCGTAACAGGGCTGTTCTTATCCAATCCATCCCGTAAGAAAAAAACTTCTCGCTGATTAACGGGCATCGAACTATATCCGGGAATCACGTCGTCCCAATTAAATGGTTTTCCATCTGCCCATTGGTGAAGGTCTACATAGTCAGGTGCAGGTTGTGCTTCTGTCCAGCCATCGTAATGGGATCTTCCACCAACGACCTGCTGAATGTCTGAAGAAAAACCCGCTGCCTCATCATACTGCAATGGGAAAATCATTTCATTTGTTTTTTCATACTCTGGTTTAAACAAATTAGACCATTCTCCCAAATATAACGAATAACCGCTCGTGCCCACTGCTTCTAAATCTTCAGCAGCTTTAGCGTATTCTTTCATCCACATATAAACCATTCCTCTTAAAGCATAGGCTGAACCTTTGGATGCACGTCCATGCAAAGATCCCTCAATGGTATTGTTTGGCAAACTAGGTTCATTGATACAATCTGTAAGATCCTGAATGCATTGCTCCCAAATTTCCATAACAGTCGATCTTGGTTTAATTGTCTCTGCATTATCTACAGGTTCAGTATATAAAGGGACGCCGTGGAAAAGAACATTTAATCTGTAATAAAAATACGCACGTAAAAATTTAGCCTCAGCAACTAATCGTGATTTTTTCTCTTCAGAAGCCTCCGTCTTTAAAGGAATGTTTAAAATGGCATTATTTGCACGGTGTATACCCTCATAATGTTGCTTCCAGGAGTCTATTATTAAAAAATGGCTGGGAGTAACCGTACCTGAAACGAACCCCAGATCGGTACCATTTTTATAGTATTGATTAACAAATCCCAGACCGTCAAAAGTGGCATAATTTAATCCCCCTGTGGTAGACTCTCTTAATGCATTATAGATCCCTATCACACCTTGGTCTGCAAGATCTTCACTTTCCCACATCAGACCTTCCGAAATGGAATTATAGGGCTTTGTGTCCAAAATATCCTTGGTACATGAAGAAAAAGCGCCGACGATGAATAATATAAATAATAATTTTCTCATGGTTTTTAAAATGTAAGGTTAATACCAAATGCATATTGCTTTAATGTAGGATATTCTACATTCGCTCCAATCTCGGGGTCGATGCCGGGATAATTGGTAATGGTTAATAGGTTTTCTCCAGATGCATATACTCTCAACCGTTGAATTAGTAATTTTTGAGTAAGCTTTTGAGGAAGTGTATAGCCTATTTGGATGTTTCTAAGTTTAAGAAATGATCCATCATATTCCCAAAAAGTACTTGAAGCTCCGTTATTTCCCTCTGTTTCATCCAAGAAACGAGGCATGCTGCCATTTTGATTGTTATTGGAAAGAGTTGGGTTCTCTGGATCCCAACGATATACGTTTTCAGCATATTGCTGAGAGACCGACCAGCCGTTTCTTATCGATGGACTGTTATAGCCTTGCTGTTTCCAGTAAAGAGAAAAGCCTGCACTACCGAACCAAACTGTCGAAATATCGAAGTTTTTATACGAGCCTGCTAAATTAAAGCCAAAATTATACTTCGGAATGGATGAACGACCGGTAAAATCCATATCATCTGCATCGCCATAATTGCCATCGCCATCTGAGTCAGCATACAGCAGGTCTCCATACCATATCCTATCTTTAGCCACTGCATTAAGAGGCTGGAACGTGTAACCGGCAGCCATCATGGCCTGAACCCATTTTAAATCATTCTCCGTACGAATCATTCCATCTTTAGGCCCTGCATGGATATCAGGTATACCAGTGCCTGAGTATGAGCCGTTGCCAGAATAAACCTTACGTAAGTTGGTCTCACCAATGGTATGTCCTTCAGCAATTAATCCCCCAAAACCACCTACCGATATCTGTCCGATATTATTTACATAAACATCATTTCCATTTTCATCAACTCTCCATCCTTTATCCAACGTTCCTTTGTACTTGGTAACCAGGTTATTATTATAAGCGAAGTTGGCCCCTATCTGATAGGTAAAATCTCCTATCCGATCATTCCAGGAAAGGTCAACTTCAACGCCCTGATTTCTAACCCCTGCAATATTCTCTGTAGCCGGAGAAACCGTACCTGAAGTAAGATACAATTCAGGTGAAAACAAAATTCCCGAAGTTTGCCTATTATACACATCAATTTCTGTAAAAAGCCGATTATTAAAGAGACCGAACTCAAGACCTATATTCGTAGCAGTTGTAGATTCCCATTGCAATGCATTGTTCCCTTGCTTGGTAATAACTAAACCTGTAGAAGGAATCCCGTCAATTACCGTATTTTTCTTATTATAAGTGGCTTGCCAATCATAGTATCCGGAAGCAGCATTACCTAGCTGGCCCCAGGAAGCTCTAAGTTTAACATTCTGTACATAATCACCAAGATCTTTCAGGAATGGCTCTTCGTTTAGTCGCCATCCAACTGAAAAAGAAGGAAATACCCCCCATCTGCTTTCTGGAGAAAATCTGGAAGATCCATCATACCGAAGGTTGGCTTCAAACAAGTAACGCGATTTATATGCATAGTTTACCCGACTAAATACAGATTGCATTCCATAATCCTCTTCTCCACCGTTTATGCTGTTTAGGTTCAGGCCTGTTCCAAGCGTATATAGATCCCAGTCCAACATACCGATCTTAGACGCGTTGAAACTTTCCTCATTATAATAAGTTTGATTATAACCCACTAAAGCGCTGAAGTCATGATCTTTCCCAAACCGGGTATTAAATCGTAATAATTGATCGGTAATGAATCTCATCCTTTTAAATGAAGAGTAATAAAGATTTCCAACAGAAATATCACTATGAGATAACCTTTCATCGGTTTGATAGTTCCAGAAGCCGCGTTCTATTGAGTTTGTATGGTAATTCCCCCATTCAGGTGCATAATAAAATTCGACTCAAAAGTTAAGTTTTTGGTAAAACTAATAATAGAATAAAGTGAAAAATTCCCACGATTAATTAAATCTTTTCCATCCTTATCGTTCAACTTTTCAAAAACATTATTGGCATTTGAAGATTCCTCTCCTGCCAGATAAGGAGACCCCCATTTATTTGGAGACCCCGGATAAATTCCAGGGGTAGTTTGAGGAAGGAATTCAAAAGCTCTTGCCACGTTACCTAATCCAGTAAGTTGCCTAAGACCTGCAATCCGTGTCCCTACAGTTAGCCATTCCAAAGGTTTAGCCTCAACATTCGCTCTAAACTGCGTTCTGTTGAGCCCCGAGTTTTCTACAATTCCTTTATTATCCAAATGGCCGACTGATATTAAATAACTTATATTGTCTGCTCCTCCATTTATGGAAAGATTATGTTGTTGCGAAGTTCCTGTGTTAAAAATTTCATCGAACCAGTTTGTATTTGGAAAAGCAATGTGATTTGGTACGCCAAATTCATTTAACCCATTTGGATTTTCGCTTGCAGTCTTTGCTGCTGCTATCGATTGATCGGAGAACTGAGGCGCCCGGTTCATGTTACGCTTCCCTTCATTGATATACTCCATGTGTTGAGCATAATCAGAAATAAATGATAACGTATTGACCGGATTTTGAATTGTTGTATATCCACTATAACTAATGTTGGTTTTCCCTTTAGATCCTTTTTTTGTAGTAATCAAAATGACTCCATTTGCTGCAAGGGAACCATAGATTGAAGCTGATGCAGCATCCTTTAATATGGTAATGCTTTCAATATCATTCGGATTTACGTTATCCATTGAATTCTGAAAACCATCTACTAAAACTAATGGAGAAGAATTGTTCAAGGTTCCTGTACCACGAATACGTAGTACTGCTCCATCATTCCCCGGTTCGCCAGAACCTTGAAAGGCCTGTAATCCAGGTGCTAATCCAGATAGGGCAGAAGAAACATTCATAACTGGCCTACTTTCTGCTTGTTCCGAAAAGTCGATTGTCGAAACAGAACCTGTTAAGTTTTCTTTCTTCTGAACACCATAGCCAACAACCACTACTTCCCCTAAAGCCTGGGAATCTTCCTCAAGTTTAACATCTATTCTTGTTTTGCCATCAACAGCGATATCTTTAGTTGTAAAGCCTATATAGCTAAAAACCAATGATGATCCTGACGGAACACTTATAGTATATTTACCTTCATTATCGGTTTGGGTCTGGGTGTTTGTTCCCTTTACCAATACCGTTACACCATTTAAAGGTTCTCCGTTTGAATCCGTTACTAACCCTGAAAGGGTGCCTTGTTGAATCGACAATGAGCTTGCGTGCTTATTACTAATTAAGGGCCGCTTTGCAAGCAAGTTTTCCGTATTCGCTATCAATATAGCTAGTGAAAACAAACAGACCTTTCTTTTAAAAGATAGATTTATTAATCTTTTTTTCATTTAATTTAAATTGAAACGGTTATAAAATTTTGATAGGTAGATAAAATTGGTAATCTTAATAGGCATGTAAGTTTTCTTCATAAGGGTTTTGATTTAAATGAATTGATTGTTGATTTCAAAGTACTATACTTTTATGCTAGGAAGTCTTACCCAGCGTATCAAAGTTCCGACACTGCGTATCAATCTTAATAAAACACCCCCATACTGATCTAAATATTATTAAATTGGCAGCAGTTCCGGTTGAAGTCTACACATACTTATGTTATTGTTAAAAAACAAGATATACTTCCTCGTTTTATTTTTCTTGGTACTTGGCGTTGATTCCGTTAACGGCCAATCTTACTATTTTAAAAATTTCCAAGTTGAGGACGGATTATCCTACCATACAGTATATTGCAGCATACAAGATAAAAAGGGATTTCTATGGTTTGGGACAAGAGATGGTCTGAACAGATATGATGGATATCAATTCAAAACTTTCAGAGATGACCCAACTGTTGAAAACTCGTTAGGCAATAACCTTATTGTAAGTTTATATGAGGATTCAAAAGAAAAGTTATGGGTTGGAACTACAAACGGACTCTACTATTATATAGAAAATGAAGAAAGCTTTCAGTTAATAAAGGGCACCTCAAAACGTCGGGTATCATCTATAAGGGAAGACAAAAAAAACAACCTATGGTTTATTTCAGATTCTACGCTTTATCGGTATGCAAACAATAAACTATATAAATACAATGAGCGTAAGATTCTTGAACCAACTTCCATTGCAATACAAGCAAATGGCGATATTTGGGTAGCTACAAATAAAGGATTTTTAAATAAATACAATGAGCAAACTGATTCCTTTATACCATTCGATTTATTCGAAAACTCAAACACTACTTTTAAGAGGATTGAAGTTATTTATGATACCGGTCAAGAATCAATTCTAATTGGGACTTCACATTTGGGAATCAGAATATTCGACACTAAAACCTATACCTGTAGTGCAATAATTGAACGCAATACAGATAATACCAGAATTTTTGTACGAGATTTCGTGAAAAATACTGAACATGAATTCTGGTGCGCTACCGAATCTGGCATTTATATATATAACACTCAAACTAAGAATATCACAAATATAAAGAAGAAAGATAATGATCCATACGCACTCTCGGATAACTCAGTATATACCTTAACAAAGGACAAAGAGGGGGGAATATGGATAGGCACGTACTTTGGTGGAATCAACTATTACCCTCATCAGTACAACCTATTCAAAAAATATTATCCAAATTCAGAAAAGACCTCCCTAAATGGAAACATAGTTCGCGATATCTGCCAGGACAAGAACGGAATGGTCTGGATCGGTACAGAAGATGCAGGTTTAAACAAATTAGATCCAACCACCGGCCAGTTCACCCACTTCTTTCCTACCAATTCGAATACCAGCATCGCTTACACAAATATTCATGGGCTTTTAACCGATGACGATATGCTATGGATCGGAACTTTTGAACATGGTCTTGATATCCTAAATATCAATACTGGAAAGGTTACAAAACATTATAATGCAGGAATAGGAAAGCATGATCTAAAAAGCAACTTTATTACCACATTGTATGAAACATCAACCGGAATAAAATTAATTGGAACATCTCTTGGTTTATATCAATATGATCCAGAAATAGATGCATTCCATCCAATAAATTATGTTCCAGGCAGTTCTTTTGTTTACTCAGTTTATGAAGACCATCGAGGAACTATCTGGGTGGGAACAATTGGGGATGGCGTTTTTTATTACAATGCCAAAACGAAGGAAAACGGAACTATACTGCACAGCCCCGACAATAAAAATGGCTTAAATAGCAATATAATTTATAGCATATTTGAGGATAGCGAACATAACTTATGGTTTAATACAGATAATAATGGACTCTATGTACTTAAAGAAAACAGGGAAACATTTTTAAATTATACAACCCAAAACGGTTTGCCAAGTAACCACACGTATAAGGTATTAGAGGACGACAATAGGAATATCTGGATAAGTACGTTCGCAGGCCTTAGCTCATTGAGTCAGAAAACAGGCAAAATCGTAACCTATACCAAAGCAAACGGCTTATTAACAAATCAATTTAATTATGGGTCTGGTTTTAAAGATGAAAGTGGGGATATTTATTTTGGAAGCGTAAAGGGCTTAATAAAGTTTGACCCTGAAGGATTTATCGAAAAAATATATACACCGCCGATTTATATTACCGGATTTCAAGTCTATAACAAGGAAATTACCTTTGCCAAAAACAACGATATTTTAAAAAAGTCGATTATTAATGCCGATAAGATTGTTCTTAAACATAATGAATCTTCCTTCAGTCTGGACTTTGCCGCTCTATCCTTTTCAACACCAGAAAACACCTCATACAGCTATATATTAGAAGGTTTAGAAAAAACATGGACGCACATAAAAACTAACCGGAAAGTTTACTTTACAAAATTGGTGCCGGGCACCTATCTTTTTAAAGTAACCAGCAATTTGAATGGTATGCCTAACCCAAACTATGCCTCCATACAGATCATTGTTTTGCCTCCCTGGTGGGCAAGTCTTTGGGCTTATTTATTCTATAGCATAACGGGTATACTGCTTATCTTTTATAGCATAAAGTTTTTTCATCAACGATTGAAAGAGTCTCATAATAGAAAATTGGAATTCCTGGAGAATAAGAAAGAAAAAGATATATATGAAGCGAAAATCGAGTTTTTTACGAATATAGCGCATGAAATCAGAACGCCATTAACGCTAATTAAAGGGCCACTTGAAATAATAACCGGATCACAAGATATTGAGGAAATTAAGGAAAATGTGGCTACTATGGACAAAAATACAAATCGGCTATTGTCCTTAGCGAACCAATTATTAGATTTTAGGAAAGTAGAAATAAAAGCTTATAACCTAAACTTTATAAAAACAAATATTTCTCATGTATTAAAGGAAAACTTCTCGAGATTTAGGCAAGCCGCAGACCTTAAAAAAGTAGAATTCTCTTTAACAACCCCGGAAGATCAAATATTTGCTTCTATAGATGTAGAAGCGCTCACAAAAATAATTAGCAACTTATTAAATAATGCGATAAAATATGCAAAGAAAGACGTTCATATTTCCCTGAACACAGATGAAAGTGGAGATTTTTTTCTAATTGAAATCAAGAATGACGGAAGCATCATCACTGAAAAATTTAAAGAAAAAATATTTGAACCTTTCTTTAGAATGAATAATGATGAAAATACAACCGGTACGGGGATAGGTTTAACCTTGGCGCGCTCATTGGCAGACCTTCATAAAGGTTTTCTTACTCTTGAACCTTCCATAAACGATAAAAATATTTTTTTACTTAAACTTCCTGTTAATCAGGAATTCGGTTATAAATTCAGCACGGAAGAATTGGATTACATTGAGGATGAAGAAGGAGTAGATGAATTTGAAAAGTCTCCTACTAAACAAACACTCTTGATTATTGATGATAATAAAGAAATTGTTCAGTTTATCATCAAAGTTTTAGGTAAAGCGTATAATTATCTCACTGCATTGAATGGCGTAGAGGCGATTGAGAAATTAAAGAAGAACCGAATTGACCTTATTATAAGCGATATTATGATGCCTTTAATGGACGGATATACTTTATGCAAAAAAGTTAAAACAGATTTCAATTATAGCCATATCCCTCTTATTTTATTAACTGCTAAGGATACAATGAAATCCAAGATTGAAGGATTAGAGTCAGGTGCTGACGCATATATTGAAAAGCCGTTTTCTCCTGAATATTTACAAGTACAAATAACCAACTTAATTTCCAACCGGAATAAAATAAAAGAGTTCTTTGCCAGCTCACCTTCGGCATCTATAAAGATCATTGCAAATTCTCAGACAGATGAAAATTTTCTTGAAAAATTAAATCTTATCATTCAGCGTAATCTCGATGATTCTTTATTTTCAATTGACCTTCTCGCCGAAGAAATGAATATGAGTAGAGCTACATTGTTTCGTAAGATTAAAGCCATCTCCAATCTGACACCGAATGAATTAATCAATATTACACGGATCAAAAGAGCAGCCGAATTGTTTTCCCAAGAGCAGTACAAAATTTACGAAGTTTCTAATATGGTTGGATTTAGCTCTCCGACAGTTTTTTCCAGAATTTTCCAAAGGCAGTTCGGTTTATCTCCTACTGAATTCCTGAATGATAAATGGGGTAAATAGCTAGCTTTTTCAAAGGTTTAAAACCGCGTTGCTTTTTGAATATTAACGTATTAATATATATTATAATTGGATTACTTTATCTTTGGGTGATACAACTCAAAACTTCCAATATGAAATACCTTCTTACTTTTTTACTAGGATTTCTGATTTTTAATGATACTGCTTTTTCTCAACCTTTAGCGCAAAAAATTATTAAAGCATTTGAAACCTTTGAAAAGGATCCGGATTTGCAATTTGGAATGGCATCAATAACGGTGCTGAATGCCAATACGGGTGAAATTATGTATGCTAAAAATGAAAAGCTGGGCATGGCAACAGCTTCAACCTTGAAAACCATAACTACAGCAACGGCCTATAGCATTTTGGGTAGTAATTTTAAATATGAAACTGATCTGTTATACAATGGTATGATAAAGGATGGTACGCTGGAAGGGAATATTATCATTAAAGGAACGGGCGATCCGTCATTAGGAAGTGAAAGTTTTGAAGAGGCACAGCCAGATGTACTATTGAATAGATGGAAAACAGCTATTATGAATGCCGGTATTAAAAGAATAAAGGGTACTGTAATTGGCGATGACGAATTGTTTAACGGGCACACGGCACCTGAAGGATGGCCATGGGTAGATATGGGCCAATATTATGGTGCTGGAGTTTCTGCATTGAATTGGCGTGAAAATAAATTTAAAATTATTATTTCGCCAAACGGAAAGATAGGGGATAAAGCTGTTTTGCTAAGAACTGAACCGGCTATTACAGGGTTGGATATTATTAATGAAGTAAGGATTGGTAGTGCGGGGACAGGCGACCAGGTGTACGCTTTTTCTGCACCTTATTCCAGGAAAATAATTTTGAGAGGAACATATGCTATAAACCTAAAAAAGCAGATTGAAATTTCATTGCCCGATGGTGCGTATAGTGCAGCAGTAGGTTTAAAAGAGGCTTTAATAAAAGAAGGAATTGCTGTGGAGCAAGAAGCCACTACTGCATATAGACTAAAAGCTGAAGAAAGGGATATTCCAGCCGATACAAAGTTACTTGATAAATACTATTCGCCTACATTAAGCCAAATGTGTTATTGGTTTTTAAAGCGCAGCATTAACTTATACGGCGAAGCTTTTTTAAAGACTGCAGCCTTGCATGAAAATATAGATACCGATACAAAGGCGGCGGCGGAGTGGGAACAAAAACTTTGGGCTAAACGCTTGGCTATAAATGCTGGTGCTTTAAAGATTAAAGATGGGAGCGGGCTTTCGCCTGAAAACCGGTTAACAACCTTGGCCATGGCTAAAATTTTAAATCAAGTGAAGAAGGAAAATTGGTTTGGTAGTTTTTATGAAAATATGCCTTTATATAATAATATGAAAATAAAAAGCGGTACAATAGGGGGTGTTTTAGGTTATGCAGGATACCATACTTCTTCAGACGGAACACCTTTGGTATTTGCTTTTTTAGTTAATAATCATGAAGGGGCATCTCAACCTATGCGATTGAAAATGTTTAAAATGCTGGATGCGTTGAAGTAGCGATAGTGCAATAGATTTAATTTCAATTTCTTACCTTTGTAATAGCATGGAATATAATTTAGATGTATCAATAGATAAAGATTCAGGTTTCTGTTTTGGAGTAGTATATGCTATTGATATGGCAGAAGAAATCCTGGAAGAAGACGGATATCTATACTGCTTGGGTGATATTGTGCATAATGACGAAGAAGTTATGCGGCTTAAGGAAAAAGGTTTGCGTATTATCAGTCATGAAGACTTGCCTAATTTAATAGATGAAAAGGTACTGATCCGTGCTCATGGCGAAGCTCCTGAAACTTACAAAATTGCTCTTGAAAAAAATATTACGCTTATTGATGCTTCCTGCCCTGTAGTTTTAAAACTACAAAACCGTATTAAAACTTCTTATGATGAAAACGAGAAGATCCTTATTTTTGGAAAGCATGGGCATGCGGAGGTAATTGGGCTTCAGGGACAGACAAACAGTGAAGCGCTGGTTTTTCAGGATATAAGTGAGCTTGATCATGTTGATTTGCCAAAGAAAATTACTTTATATAGTCAAACCACAAAAAGCACAGATAAATTTTATGAAATCAAAAACGAACTTTTAAACAGAGGTTATGATATCCGCGCCAATGATACGATTTGTCGTCAGGTTTCCAGCAGATATGAAGATCTGGGCAGTTTTGCTGAAAAGTTTGACAAAGTAGTATTTGTTTCTGGTAAAAAATCATCCAACGGAAAAGTTCTATACGATGTGTGCTTGAAAAGCAATCCGAATAGCTATTTTATTTCTGACCCCGCAGATTTAAGTCCGATGATGTTTCAAAAAAATGATAGGGTAGGGATTTGCGGTGCAACATCAACTCCAATGTGGCTAATGGAAAAGGTTAAAGAGCTGTTGCAGGAATATTGATTTATAGTCATAAAATCTTCTCCCTCCAATTTATTGGTCTTAACCAGGTTACTTTTCTTTAACTTTGTGACTAGTATTTATTTTATACCTGTATGCTAAATAGATGAAAAAAGGAATATTATTAGTAAATCTTGGAACCCCTGATAGCCCATCTGTATCTGATGTTCGTCGTTATTTAGATGAATTTTTAATGGATGGCCGGGTTATCGATATTAAACCTATTCCTAGAAACTTGTTGGTAAGAGGCGTTATTGTTCCCTTTCGTGCACCTAAATCTGCAAAAATTTATAAAGAAATTTGGACGGAAGAAGGATCGCCGTTATTATTATACGGATTAAGGAATAAGGAATTATTGCAAGAAAGTTTAGGGGAAGATTATGTTGTTGCATTGGGAATGCGCTATAAGAATCCTTCTATTGAATCTGCTTTAGAAGAGCTAAAGGCTCAACGGGTAAAGTCAATTCAGGTTATAGCCTTATTTCCACAATACGCTTCGGCTACAACAGGTTCCGTTCATCAGAAAGTAATGGAGATTGTAAGTAAATGGCAAACCATTCCAGAAATTAGCTTTGTTAATTCCTATCACAATCATCCTGATATGATAGATATATTTGCTGAAAATGGAAGAAAACATGGAATTGAAAACTTTGATCATGTTCTCTTTAGTTTTCATGGTTTACCGCAACGCCAACTTTTAAAGGCTGATGAAAGTAAGTCGCATTGTTTAAAAGATGCCTCTTGCTGCCAAAACCTGAATGATAAAAATTACTATTGCTATTCTGCACAATGTCATGATACGGCTCGGTTAATAGCGCAGAATCTGGGTTTAACTCCAGATCAATATACGATTAGTTTTCAATCCCGATTGGGTAAGGAGCCTTGGATAGAGCCTTTTACAAGTGCTACAATTCAGCAAAAGGCCAAAGAAGGCAAAAAACGGATTTTAGTATTTTGTCCGGCCTTTGTTGCCGACTGCCTTGAAACGCTGTATGAAATCGCGATAGAATATCAAATCGAATTTGTTGAAGCCGGTGGTGAGAAGATACAATTGGTAGAAAGCTTAAATAATAATCCACGATGGATTGAGGTCCTAAAGGGATTTATTATGAAACAAGAAGAAAAATCGCTTGTTTAAAAGTAAAGGGTAATTTAATGAGATTTATTTTTTTAAGTTCTATAATACTTATTTTCCTTGATTTTTATATCTACAGGGCATTAAGAACAACTAATATAAAGTGGGCTAAGACGAAATCCTTTACTGTTTTATGGTGGAGTTATTCTGTTTTATTATTTATAGGCATCATTGGAACAGTTTATTTCGATTTACGTTTAACCGTACGGTCTATCGTTCTGGTAGCTTTTTTTATAACCTTTGTTACTAAACTCGTTTTTGCACTGCTCTTTATTATTGACGATATCCGTAGAGGAGGGATATGGCTGAAACGAAAGATCTTTCCCGCTGCTCCTGCCCTTGATGTAATATTGCCGGAAAAGAAGAACACCAGCATATCAAGATCAGATTTTCTTGCCAAATCAGGAATTGTATTGGCGGCTGTTCCATTTACCACATTAAGTTGGGGTATTGTTTCAGGAGCGTACGATTATAGGGTACGCAGGCAAAAATTGTATTTGCCTAATCTTCCAAAGGCATTCCATGGTATGAAAATTGGTCAGATCTCTGACATTCATTCGGGAAGTTTTTATAATAAAACTGCTGTAAAAGGTGGTGTTGAAATGCTTTTAGCCGAAAAGCCTGATGTGATATTCTTTACGGGCGATTTGGTAAATAATCTGGCTTCTGAACTAGGTGATTATAAAGATATTTTCAATAAACTGAAGGCTCCATTAGGTGTGTTTTCCACTTTGGGAAACCATGATTATGGTGAATACCATTTTGGAACTGAACCTTCAGCCGCCAAAACGAAAAACCTTGAACTGGTTAAGCGAAGTGAACGTGAAATGGGTTGGGATTTGCTGATGAATGAAAACCGGAAACTGAAAGTTGATAATGAAGAAATTGGGATTATAGGTGTTGAGAATTGGGGAGCCGGACTTCGTTTCCCGAAATATGGTGATTTGAAAAAAGCGCTTATTGGAAGTGAAGATGTTCCTGTTAAATTGCTGCTCTCTCATGACCCTTCTCACTGGCGGGCGCAAGTTCTTGATTATCCTGAAATTGATGCTATGTTTAGCGGCCATACCCATGGAATGCAATTTGGCGTTCGTTTCAAAAGCTTCCAATGGAGTCCCATTCAATACATTTATAAAGAATGGGCTGGTTTATACCAACAAGATAATCAACAACTTTACGTTAATACAGGTTTTGGCTTTTTAGGCTATCCTGGCCGCGTTGGAATTTTGCCGGAAATTACCATCTTTGAATTAATGAGCGGCAATAAGCCTGCTTAAATACAAATCTTGTAACATTCTTTTATAAAATCTGTCTAAAATAAAAACTCTATTATGGCAGTAAAGATGTCTCAGCGTGAAACGATTAAAATTTCGCTCCAATCCATAAATGCGAATCGCTTACGTACATTTTTAACTGCTTTAATTATTGCTATCGGAATTACTGCATTGGTAGGCATCCTTACCTCTATTGACGCCATGGAGAAATCGCTAACCGAATCCTTTTCAGCTATGGGTTCGAATTCTTTTACCATCCGTAATCGTGG
>Ga0160445_100536_pt1 | contig 17766 bp, 20 predicted proteins | sample HID1972M_E1MG_FD_108215 | JGI IMG/M metagenome (GOLD analysis project Ga0160445, IMG submission 108215) | Enriched pill bug-associated microbial communities from UW Madison campus, WI, USA - HID1972M_E1 MG | ecosystem: Host-associated > Arthropoda: Insects > Digestive system > Unclassified ... | reverse complement strand
TGGGCTTTTTCTTCAAAAAGTGAGTTTTTCACTTCCATCTTAACTTTATTTCCTGATTGGCTAATGTCAATATAAATATAACTGGGATTTACTGAACTGATGCCATGCTTAAACGCATTTTCGACAAAAGGTAGAAAAAGCATAGGCGCTACTTCGAAATTCTTCATTCTCTCCTGCTTTTCGTAGATGATCTGCACATTTTCGCTCAACCTTAGACGCATTAATTTAATATAGTCCTCAATGAGTTTAATTTCCTTTTCCAGGTTTGTCAGATCATTTTTGGTTTCATATATCACGTAACGCATCATATGTGATAACGTGTAAATGGCATCCTTAGATGCAGCCGGATTAGTATCGGCTAGTCCGTAGATTGTATGCAAGGTGTTAAAAAAAAAATGTGGGTTTATCTGGGCTTTAAGCAGAGACAGCTCAGTATTAACCTTTTCGCGTTCGGTCGCTTCGAAAACTGCCTGGTCGATCTTTAGCTTTTTATAGAAAGCGATGATGGTACTGATACCCAATAATACCACAGCTGTCATCATCGTCCAGTAAAAATCGTGAGAATTAGTTTCAGCCGGTTGTTGGTCAAATATTTTTATAAACGCCGCTTTAGAACCAGTCACATCATCAAGAAAACTGTTTATGTAGACCATTGTCATCACGATGCCTAACGATATACATATAAAAAACAATGCTTTATTTTTATATAATAATCGCGGAGTCAAAAATAATAGATTAAAATAGAATAAGCCCGCCCAAATGAGACGCATAAGTATTTGCTTTATCCAAAACTCATTAGGGAGATTAACAGGCCAGGTTAACGGAAAAAGCGTAAACAAAATAAAACCCGCTACAATATAGAAATGCATCGAGAGAAACATCTTTTTTAGACGACGCGGGAGAACCATAAATATCCTTTAATGTAAATTAGCATAAAAAGTGAGTTTTGTTCTCAAACAAAACTCACCATCACCGTTGCAAAAATAACAATCAATAACCAATCAATTAAACAACTCAACGAGATAGCACAAAGCAGGGCTTTTTTATGTAATAAAAAATATCAAATAGACGGTTAGCACTATAAAATCGACAGAATGGCATTTTTTATCTATCACTGATAGCCATCGATTCTAAATGCTGTTTCGTCTATTTTAAAAGGGTAACTGTCTATTAGCCGATTTTGAACAGCTGAATTTCTGTTATTTTGGGTAAACAAAAAATATAAACTATGAAAACATTAATTATCGGGATGTTCCTGTGTTTAATCAGTGTAAATTTATTATACGCCCAAGCTAAACTGCCAAATGAAGCACCAACTGCTACAAAAGAAGAACAAGAGATTCTCGACCTTTCCAAAACAAAATGGACATGGATGTCAGACAAAAACGTCGATTCTTTAAACGAACTGTTTGATGAGAAGTGTGTTTTTGTTCATATGGGTGGAAGCTGGGGCAAGAATCAGGAATTAAATGTCATTAAAGGCGGCGGAATCTGGTATAAAGAAGCAGCGGTATATGGCGCTTCTGTGAACATTATTGGTAACACGGCTATCCTTTTGAATGACATCGACCTGCTGGCTGTAGTCGGAGGAAACGAAGTTATCCATTCTTTTATGGTGACTGAAGTATACATTAAAGAAAACGACAAATGGAAGATGGGCTCACTCACCTTCTCACAACTGCTTAGGCCGGTTAAAATGAATAGTAATAACAATCAACCAGCGCAACCGTAATACGAACACTAATCCAACCGTAACAAGAACACTAATCTTTTAGATATGAAAAAATTATTTTTATTAGGAATCATTATACTGGTACATTCATCCTTATTCGCACAACACAGTCTTGAAAAATTATGGGAATCGGATTCCGTCACATTAAAAGGGCCGGAGTCGGTACTTTACGACTCTAATTCGAACTCACTTTATGTGTCAAGCATGGGTTCGGGCACAATTGTGCGAATGGATCTCAATGGAAAGGTAATCAATAGTGATTGGGTAACGGGCCTTACATCCAACAAGGGGTCTGCCATATTCAACGGTTTACTTTATACAGCCGAAACATCAGGGGTTGCGGTCATCGATGTTGATAAAGCTTCTGTTATAAAACGTATTCCGATTGAAGGTGCTCAAATGTTGAATGACTTGGCAGTTGATTCAAGAGGAGTTGTTTATGTAAGCGACACGCGAGCAGGCAAAGTATACAAAATAGAGGGAGACAAACCTATCCTTTATCTTGAAAATATCCCAGGTGCAAACGGCTTGTTAACAGTAAATTCTGACTTATATGTAGTTGGATCTTCAACTTTTCAAAAAGTAAATGCCAATAAAGAGATCACAACAATTGCTGATGGCTTCGAAAACGGACTCGACGGCATTGTGATGGTCGCACAAAACGAATTTATATTAAGCAACTTCCGGGGTATTTTATACTACATAAATGGGGACGGAACAAATCAGCTATTGCTGGATAGCCGAGCCAATCAAATAATGGCAAATGATATTGACTATGACAGCGAAACGAGAACTCTCTATGTACCCTCATTTGGCACAAACCGTATCATCGCATACAAAGTAAAGTAGGGGTTTCAAGTTAATTTAATTATTTTCAAGCATTTAAATTTAATCGTTATGAAGAAACTACAATTTATACCTCTGGTAGCCGTGTTGACAGGTCTGCTTTTCTTTGGCAATACAAATGAAAATGCTTCTCCTGCGTCAAGAACTAATGATGGTTCATTCGCTGCCATTACTGGTTCCAGCGCTAGCCTGCCTTTGGAAAAAATAAAACTACCCGATGGATTTTCTATCAGTATATATGCTGAAGTTGAAAATGCACGCTCTATGGTGATGTCGCCCTCCGGGACGCTTTTTGTAGGAAACAGAACTGCGAATTCTGTATATGCGGTAAAAGATACCGACGGTGATAATATAGCGGACAAAAAATGGGTTATTGCCTCGGGTCTTCGTTCACCTAACGGAGTAGCCCTTAAAAATGGCGACTTGTATGTCGCAGAAATCAGCCGGATTCTCAAATTCCCTGATATTGAAAAGAACATTGCCAATCCGGGCGAGGGTGAAGTTATTTATGATAAATTTCCTACTGATGCTCCACACGGATGGAAATATATTGCTTTCGGACCTGATGGTAAATTATATATTCCCGTAGGTGCGCCATGTAATATTTGCGAACCTACGGAAGAATATGCTTCTATATTTAGAATGAATGATGACGGAACGGGATTGGAAAAATTTGCAAGTGGTGTTCGTAATACCGTAGGTTTTACATGGCACCCTACTACAAATGATCTATGGTTTACAGATAATGGGAGAGATATGATGGGTGATGATGTTCCGTTTTGCGAGTTGAATACTGCACCTAGAGCCGGAATGAATTTTGGTTATCCCTATTTCCATAGCGGTACCATCAAAGATCCTCAGTTTGGCGGCAACCATGAAGCCTTAGAGTTTACTGCGCCTGCTCAAAACCTTGGAGCTCATGTCGCGCCACTTGGTCTTAAATTCTATACTGGAAACATGTTTCCAGCTGAGTATAAAAATCAAATCTTTATCGCAGAACATGGCTCCTGGAATCGCAGTAAAAAGAGTGGTTACAGGCTTAGCCTCGTTAAACTTGAAAATGGCAAAGCCGCAGGATATGAAACATTTGCAAGCGGCTGGTTAGATGATGCTACTCAAGATGTATGGGGCCGGCCAGCGGATGTACTCGTGCTTGCGGATGGATCAATGCTGGTTTCAGATGATACAGCCGGAGTTATCTATCGAATTTCTTATAATAAATAGTATAAACCAAAGAGAATGACAAAGACAATGAAATTAGCAATGCTAGGTATCTGTTTCATAATGAATATACAATTGGCCTTTTCGCAACAACAAAGCGTAAGTGCTACTCCAGCGAATAGCCTGACTGCAGAACAACAACAGATTATCGACATTTCTAAAGATAAGTGGCAATGGATGGCAGACAAGAATGTAGACAAGCTGGCAATACTCTTCCATGATAAATCAAAATTTGTCCATATGAGTGGAACCTGGAAAAAGGGGGAAGAGCTAGATATTATTAAAACAGGAAGGATCTGGTATAAGAAAGCTGATGTTCATGATGTTGCTGTAGAAATTATTGGCGACAATGCTATTGTCTGGAGCCGTATTACGCTGACAGCTGATGTCAGAGGTAATGATGCAGTGACTGAATTTACAGTTACTGATGTTTATAAAAAACTAGGTAACGATTGGAAGTTGTTAGCCATGACATTTAGCAGTGTCCGAGACACCCATATTATTGAGAAATAGATCGCTACTTCATTTAGAAAAAAGCAATATAAAAATGAAAGAATACAGTTCACTTATAGTGTACTGTATTCTTCATCCGTTACCGGTTTCAACCATACGGCACCACCTATATTAGTATTGGTTCCTATGGCAATATGTGTCATTGCCTCGGTTTGTGTGGCGCCGTGCCAATGTTCTATATTGGGTGGGCATTTTATAACTTGACCCCGTTCAATTATCTCAATCGGTTTACCTTCTTCCTGATATAACCCTTTTCCTTCGGTTACCAAAAGTATCTGGCCTCCTTTGTGATAATGCCAATTGGTTCTTGCTCCTGGTTCAAAAGTTACCGATCCGACGTTAACATTATGAACAGTATCAGTTTCTGCCAAATAATTGACCCAAACCGTTCCTATAAAATTATCATTCGTCACTTTATCGCCTTTTGCAAAAACGGTTAGTGTTTTTGATTCCGATTGGGCTGTTTGCGTTGAATCATTTTGCTGACTGCAAGAGAATGATATAGTTCCAATAAGAAATAGTATAGCAATATTTTGAAAGTTCATCATTCTAAATTTTAAAGGTTGGTTTGATAAAAATTCACCAATCTATTTACCACTTGTGATACATATTCAGGTTTCCAATAGGTTTGTATATGAGTAGCTCCATCAATAAGAAATAATTCTTTATTTTTTGCATTGGTTGCTTTGCTAAATGCTTCATCAGTCATATATTTTGTATCGGCTTTGCTTCCAGCCATCATCAAAAGCGGTTGATTGATCAGATCCATATTCGTAGTAGCATCCCAAGTCATTAAGTCGAGCAGGCTGCTCATGGTATATAAAAAGGTTGAATTTGGATGTGCATGGGTTCTATAGTAATACTCGTATCCTTCACGATATAGATCGGTCGAAGTTTTAGCGATTTCTTCGTCTGTTATACTCGCCACTCCTGCATAAATCACTTCACCACCTGCGGCTTCTTGCGCACGGGCATCCGAAGCTTGTTGTAAGCGTTCTTGAATGGTATTTAATTGGGAATTCTGAAAGCCATTACGTCTTACCTCGCCCGAGTTAAACATACTCAAGGTTGCAACGGCTTTAAACCGCTTGTCAGATTGTGCGGCTTTTAAAGTATAACCACCGCCACCACAAATACCTAAAACACCTACACGGTTTGCATCAACTCCAGCATATTGGGTAATAAAGTCAGCCATACCATGAATATCTTGTGTTCGGTATGCAGGATTATCTGTATGACGTGGCTCACCGCCGCTTGCTCCCTGGTATGCTGCATCGGCAGCAATGGTTATATAACCTGCCTCTGCCAAACGCTGTGCATATAGTCCAGCTGTCTGTTCTTTTATACCTCCGTTAGGATGTGCTACTGCTATTGCCGGATATTTCTTTGATGCATCGTAATTCGCCGGTGTATAAACATTGGCAGCGATATCAATTCCGTTCAGCTTATAAGTTACTGGATGGATATTTACTTTTCCTCTTACGTTTTCGGTAATGGCTCCTTCATAAACCAAAGTATAAGGGTTTTGCTGATTTGTCTGTTGTTTAGATTGTGCATTTACTATATCTGTAGCTGCTATTGACATTGCGAATGCAATTATTGATGTTAATTTTTTCATTTTTTTAATTCTATTAATTTTGTTCTTTACTTTCTAGGACTTCGTCCAAAACTTTTTGTGCTGCCTGTGCTTCCTTTTTATCAACAATTGATTTGATAACTCCTACAAATTGTTGTAACTGATTTGGTGTTAAACCAACATTCAGGCACAGATTTAAATGTGAACGCAACATGGGTTCTACACCACCAATACTGCTGAGTACCGACACGGTTACCAGCTCTCTTTCTATATAGGTCAGAACATCCCGTTCGAAAATATCGGCAAAAAGATGTTCTTTTAGAAAGACCTCTATTGTAGGTGCAAATGCCGCATAGCCGGTTTTTGGTCCGGTTTCGGGTATGCCGGTAAGTTCTTCTAATATGGCTTTTCCCCTTTCGTATTTGTCCCGTTCATCATTAATTGGAGACGCTTCTACGCCGGTTACATCATTAATGCCTTTAGCTTTACGTTCGTCTAACACAGTCATAAAAGTTTGCAATCCACGAAGGCTGCGTGGAAATCCGGCATAGGCATAGACATGCATGACAGCTTCCTTGATCTGGTTAATCGTCAATCCTGCTTCTAGCCCGGCATTTAGTTCTATTTTTAGCTTAGATAGATCGCCTTTACCAGTGAGTGCCGAAATGCGGACAATCGCCTGTTGTTTGCTATCTAAATTCTCTTCGGCATTTGTTTGGGCATTTGTGGTTGTATTAACAATTACTGCCATAACAAATAATATTGATTTTAAGAGTTTATTCATAATCATTACCATTTTTACTATTCAACCTATATTCTTGTAAAGAAGAATTGATGATACAAAGGTCAGTATTGAAAGGCAATCAATTAGTATACGTATTACGGTTTTTGCTACCAATATTACTTATCCTGGCATTTACCATTTGGCTCTGTGTGTTTGTCACCATGCCGGTTGCTGTTCAATTAACTAAACCTATTTTCTTCAACCAGTTTTGTACATCAATCTGTACCTGCTTTTCTTTTTCCCCTTCTATCACGAATAAAATGCCATCCCTTTCTACACCACCTTTAGTTGAGAACCCGTTCAATACTTTACTATTTGGGCATAATTGTTTCACTGTCTCAAAACTGCTGCCTATGCCATAACCTGCATTAGTATTAAAGGGCACTACCGTTTTTCCACTTAAATCATACTGGTTTAAAAAACTTTTCATTGGGGGCGGTAATTGCATTCCCCAGGTTGGAAACCCGATAAAGATCACATCGTATTTTTCTATACTATCAATTTTTGTCTTTAACGGAGGCAGGTAACCTGTTGAATTTTCATTGGCTACCTGATCTACTGTTGTTTGATAATGTTCGGGATAGGGCGTTACCAGCTCCAGTGCTATCGAGTCACCGCCTATCTTTTTATGAATGATTTCCGCAACGGCTTTCGTGTTTTTTGTTCGTGACAGATAAACGATCAATACATTTTTATCGTGTAATAATTCACCTTTTTCCTTCGCTGGTTCTTGTGCTCTGGAACAAGACGATAACATAAAAAAGATTGTACTTAGCCATAATGTTACCTTTCTCATGTCGTTTTTTATTTATTGTCAGTACAATCGTATCTTCTCAGTATATAAATCCAATATTACTTATCCAAACCTTTTCCCTTTAGCCATTTCGACAATTCGTCAGCTACTTGTATATTATTTAAATCAGAAAAGGGAAAGTGCGTATTACCGTTTATACCGATTTCAGGTAGATGCACTACCGTTGCATCGCCTCCATGTTTATTAATAGTGGCTGCCCAAATCCTTGCCATTTCTAGACCTGAACGCCAGTGATCTTTATTCCATACGTTAGTAGGTTCCTTGGCGATGTTATCACCATAGTAAATAACGATTGGTATTTGTGTTAGTTTATTGAAATCAGCTAATGGTATTTCTTCACCTTTCAGCTCTCCGAAAAGACCTGCTGATTTTATTGGTTGGGGCAGTTCTCCTTCGGGGAATACGAAACTGCTATAAGGTTCATAGGCCACTATAGCTTTAACCTTATCATTTTTGATAGCAGTAAACCACCCTGGACCTCCACCTTGGGAATGCGTAATGAGAATACCTCCTCCGATTTTATTGAACAATTGAGATATTGCATCAGAAATAATGTTGACATCAAAACTTCCCGTATTTGGAGTCATTTGCCTGTAAAACTGTTCAAGAGAAGCCGTATCTTTAGGAAACTGAACATTTGGAAAGTAATCGGGATAATTACCGATCCGGAATTGTGTGAACCAGAACTGCTCGTCAGGAGTCGGCGTTATCGTTGTGGTAACGTTGCTCCGTCCTGCATCACCACGTCTGGGCTGGTCGAGCAGATAGACAGAAAACTTCCTGCGTAGAAAAATATTCTGAAAACCTTCTCTTCCATCAGGCGTTGTTTCCCATGTTTTTTTGGACTGTCCGGCTCCATGTAGAAAAACCAATGGATATTTTAGGGCTTTTACAGGAATTTGATAAAAAGCATAAGCATGGTCGCCGTGAAAAGTTTGTCCTTGAGGTTTTAATGCATTACCCAAATCAAAGTTTCCCGGTTCAGCAATTTTTGTTCCTCCTATAGCAAAACTGCCTTGCTCGGCAATGACTAATGGTTTCTGTTTGTTTTGTGCATTAAGTGATATTGACGTAGCCAATAATAAGGCCAATGCACCTAGATAACCTATTAATTTCTTATTCATTTCAATATTATTTTCCTACTCTGTTTTGTAAGTTCTCGGGATATCTTGCTCCTTGTATGACGATTTTTGAAGCCGAAGTTTCTATTTGTTGTATATCTTCTACGGACAATTTAATGGTTGTCGCTCCAATGTTTTCTTGTAAGCGATGTAATTTTGTAGTTCCCGGAATGGGTGTAATCCAAGGTTTTTGTATCAGTAACCATGCTAATGCTATTTGTGCCGGTGTGGCATCTTTTTCGGTTGCGATAGATTTTAATAAATTTACCAATGCCTGATTTGCTTTCCTGTTTTCTTCTGAGAAACGGGGGACAATATTTCTAAAATCCGAAGAACTGAATTTTGTAGTCTCATTGATTGCTCCGGTCAAAAAGCCTTTCCCCAATGGACTGAATGGTACGAATCCAATTCCTAACTCTTCCAGTGTTGGAATGATTTCCTTTTCAGGCTCTCGGAAGAATAATGAATATTCGCTTTGCAATGCTGCAACAGGTTGAACAGCATGCGCGCTACGGATCGTTTCAGTACCTGCTTCTGACAGCCCCCAATGTCTTACTTTTCCTTCGCTAATCAAATCCCGGATGGTTCCGGCAACTTCCTCAATAGGTATATTGGGGTCAACACGGTGCTGATAAAACAGATCAATATAGTCGGTTTTGAGTCTTTTCATGGACGCTTCTGCCACAGCTCTGATCCTTGCAGGACTGCTATCCAATCCTTTTTTTGAATCACCGTCCTGAAAGCCAAATTTGGTCGCAATGATTACTTTTTTCCGAAAGGGTGAAAGTGCTTCGCCCAACAATTCTTCATTTGTAAACGGACCATAACATTCAGCGGTATCAAAAAAGGTTACGCCTGCTTCAAAAGCGGCCCTGATTAATCTGACAGCATCCTGTTTATCGGTTGGGGGACCATAGCCAAAACTTAATCCCATACAACCTAACCCTAAGGCTGATACTTCCAGCCCACTATTTCCTAATTTACGTTTTTCCATCATTTTTGATTTTGATCAGTTAAATATTTAGTCTTCTTTCGCTCAACGACTTTACCATTGTAGGATTTCTGTGATCAAAGAATAAACTGGCACTCGTATCCAAAGTAGCTATTGCTTGTAAATCCTCTATAGAAAGTTCAAAATCAAAAATGCCAAAGTTTTCAACCATTCTTTCTTTACGAACAGATTTCGGAATAGCAACAATGTCTCTTTGAGTCAACCAACGGAGAATTATCTGTGCTACCGATTTATTATATTTTTCGCTAATGGCCGATAATACCTCATTGTGAAATATGTTGTTTTTGCCTTCTGCAAAAGGACCCCAAGATTGTATTTGTACATTGTTTTGTTGAAGAAATTTTTGGTTTTCTATCTGTTGGTGAAATGGATGGGTTTCAATCTGGTTAACAGCAGGTGTAAAACCACTGTTTATAATTAAATCCATCATCCGGTCGGGATGAAAGTTGGACACGCCAATGGCCTTGATTTTTCCCTCCTGATATAATTCCTGCATGGCTCTCCACGAACCGAAAATATCTCCATAAGGCTGATGAATTAGATACAGATCTAAATAATCCAATTGCAACCTTTCTAAAGAACTTTCAAATGCAGCTTTTGTTTTTTCGTATCCCGTATCCTGAACCCAGAGTTTGGTAGTTATAAACAGGTCTTCTCTAGCAATACCACTATTTTTTACGGCACTACCGACAGCGCTCTCATTGAGATAAGAAGTCGCGGTATCGATTAATCTATAACCTGTTTCAATTGCATCTATGACAGCTCTTTCACATTCGGCGGCATTTGGAATCTGGAAAACGCCAAATCCCAAGATTGGCATTTCTACTCCATTGTTCAATTTAACTGTTTTCATTTCCCTATTAGATTTACACTGTTCCTTATCAACATATTTGATATTACAAAGTTCTGATTTGATATTGAGTGAATTAGTATACCGATTACGGATTTTACTACCAATATTACTGATTAAGATGTATCTGCTGTTATTGTATAGGCAGAATGTTTAATTTTGTATAAGCAAATAAGTAATAGCTATGGAACAGGCATATAATTTTGATACAGTAAGCCAATATAATGCTTTTAATAACCATAAAACTTTACATCCTTTGGTCAGTATCGTTGATTTTTCAAAAGCTAAAAAGAGAACAGGTTCTCGCATGACTTTTGGACTTTACTGTATTTTCCTTAAGGAGGTGAACTGTGGAGATTTAAAGTATGGATGTAATTATTACGATTATCAAGAAGGCACATTGGTATTCATTTCTCCCGGACAAGTTATTGATGTAGAGAACAAGGTTGATTATTATCAGCCAATGGGATATGGACTGGTATTTCATCCCGACTTGATAAAAGGAACGTCTCTTGCCAAAGGTCTGAATGAGTACAGCTTTTTCAATTATAATACTAATGAGGCATTACATCTGTCTGACAAGGAAAGAAAAATTGTTTTTGATTGCTTTTCTAAGATTGAATATGAATTAAGCCAATCGATTGATAAGCATAGCAAAAAATTGATTGCATCCAATATTGAATTGTTCCTAAATTATTGTGAGCGGTTTTACGATCGTCAATTTATTACTCGGGAGAATGTCAATAGAGGAATATTGGAAAAGTTTGAAGAATTGTTGAACGAATATTTTTTGTCCGATAAACCACAAACGATCGGTGTACCGACAGTTTCATTTTGTGCCGACAAACTTCATCTGTCATCCAACTATTTTGGAGACTTAATTAAAAAGGAAACAGGAAGGTCGCCACAAGAATATATCCAATTTAAATTGATCGATATTGCCAAAGAGAAAATTTTCGATTCAAGCAAGACCATAAATGAAGTTGCATTCGAACTGGGATTCAAATATCCTCAACATTTTTCTCGATTCTTTAAAAAGATGGTTGGTCAAAGTCCGAATGAATATAGGGGTGTAAATTTAAATTGATAGTAATGAGAACTAGAATTCGTTAATGAGCTTCGCTCTATAATAAAATCACTTATCTGCTTCTTTATCCTGCACTGATTTATTTCCAGTTTCCACTTCAACTTGTTTTGTGGTTACAGCATAATGGTTTGGATGAATTTCTGACCCATATTTTAAAGCAAAGGCCTTTGTAAATTCAGCTCCAAAATAAAGTATTATGGAAGAATAGTAGGTCCATAATAGTAATACTACTAATGATCCGGCAGTTCCATAAGTGCTGCCAACGTCACTTTGACTGATATAAAAGGAAATACCGAACTTGCCCACCATAAATAAGATTGCGGTTACAACAGCTCCAGATATTACATCCTTCCATTTTATTTGAGCGTCGGGCAATACTTTAAAAATAACCCCAAATATTAAGGAAACAACGACAAGAGTAATTGCTTGATTTAAAATATAAAACAAGATTACTGTAATATCTGGAAAGGCTGCGCGCAACTGGTTGCTTAAACCATCAATAATTGTAGTAACGCCTAGAGAAACCAACAAAATAAATACCAGGCTGATAATAACTGAAAAAGACAGAAACCTGTTCTTCAATAATTTAAGCCATCCTCGTTTAGGCTTGGGCTTTAATCCCCAAATGTCATTAATTGAATCCTGTATTTCTGCAAAAACTGTAGTAGCTCCTACAAGCAGTGTTACAACACCAATTATAACCGCTATTTTACTTTTACCGCCAATCGCTGCATTTTTGATAATATCTTGTAGTTGTTCGGCAGTATCACGTCCCATAAAGCCTTCTAGTTGAGCATATATCTGTCCTTCAACAGCTTCTCTGCCAAGAAATATTGCACAAAGAGATATAATGAGTATAAGCAACGGGCCCATAGAAAAAACCGTATAATAAGCCAAAGCCCCACTCATTTTAGTCACTTTATGTTCTGAAAATCCAGTAAATGAAGATTTAAGGACTTCAAATATTCCTTTAAATGTGAATTTGTTTTTCATAATTTCTATTTCTCAATTCATTAGTTGTATCCGCCTTAATAAATATTGCTTTATGAAAGAATTTACTTTCTACTGCTTGTTAATCCAATCTTCAACAAATGAAGCCACCTCTTCCCAACCAGGTTCATTGCAGATATAATGGCTGCGACCAGTAAACTTTTTAATATCTGTTACGCTGTTTTCATCGGTATATGCTTCATGTTCTTTTTCAATGAGATCTGCAGGGCATATCAAGTCCTCTTCTCCCGCTATCAACAATAAGGGGTTATGAGGAAGATCAGTATCAATATCGGCTGAACTACTCATACAGCTTCTAAATACGTTTCGACTGTCTGGCGTTGCAGTTTTTTCAAATTCTATGTACACCTGTTCTTCGCTTAAGGTATTGGCAAAAGCACTTTTGAAAGTGTCGGGATCCATTGGTATAGGGTCATTACCCTTTAGAGGATTTGCTATAATCGTTGCATTCTTAAAAAATGACCAATCAAATGTAATCATTGCGTTTGGTGCTACCGAACTGATTGCAATTGCCATACTTGCCATGTTTCTAGAAAGTAAAAGTTGCGCAATCAATCCGCCTACAGAATGTCCTATCAAAATAGGTTTTTCGGACATTTTCAATATCATTGTTTCCAATGGAATAATAATGTCATCTAAAACTAAGTCACCTAGTCCTTCCGGAATATTGTTTCGCAGAGTTGAAGGTTCACCTTCATGGTATGGCCAGGCAGGTGCAATACATTCATAACCTTTAACTTCGAAGAACTCTATCCATTTAGTCCAGCTAACCGGATTTTGGAACATGCCGTGTACAAATATGATTTTCTTATTCATAAATATAGATTTTTTATTAGCTACTCGTAAAAAGCGAAAATCTCATCAATAAGGTACATCTTCACTTTATTTTTTAAACAGCCTTAAACAAAAGATGTTTTCTTATCTTGTTTAAGGCCTTTCAGAGATTTCTTGACTACTCTTTCTTTTTAGGTTCTCGTCCAAAGACTTTTCTCAGTTCATCTTTCGCATTTTCCAGCACCTCTTTTTGATCTGATTCGAGATTCTTTCCTGCCCGGTTAATGTAAAAAGTCAGCATCGACATGGCTGAACGGTAGGGGCTAGACTTCTTTCTATTGCTTTCTTCAGCTGATTTCTTTAATGATTCTGCGATCTTCTTTGGACTTTTTGATTCAAAGATATTTTCTTTAAGGTCCAGCGCATCACTATTCTTAGTTACCTTGGCTGACCATCTTTTAGTCTGTTTTTTATCTTCTGATTTCTTCCCCTGTGTTTCCATAATTCTATTCTTAATATTAATAATAATTCAATTGATGAAGATTTGTTTCGCAAGATCTACTTGTTAACCAACTTTGTTATTTAGCAATATTCTAATTTCGTATTTTTTCAACTTTTTTATCTTTCGGTAAAACCGATAAGATCAGTGCTATTAGAGCCATCAAATCTAAGACTGCGCTCATAGCATGAGAATATTCCCATTGCTTACGGAGCTCAATCCAGTTCACAGGCAGTATTGTCCAATTATTAGTTTGTTGGTTGGCAGGATAAGTAAAAACCCAAAATATAATTTGTGTCGCAACGATACATAGCAAAGCTATTAAGGTAAAAGCAAATGCTTTTTTTTGCTTTCGAACCAAACATGTTAAAATAAGGATAGAAAGCAAAGCTCCCAATGCAACAATCCCCAAGAGCGCCCAGCCATTATAGATTTGTTGAACAGTCAAATAATCATCCTTAGATAAATTAATTTTGTTTGGTAATTCGAATAAATGGGCTAAGCCTGCGCTCAATGCAAGTGCTGTAAATAAGAGGCTACTGAAACGCATTATGTTTAACCACATAGCTTTTGTTTTTATTATCATTGATAATAAAAAATATGATCAAATTGTTTTCACGAGTATTAATATACTGTTAATCCGCTCCCTTCTCTTTTTTATTCCTTTTTTATTTCTCTTAGATCAATTTTATTAAACCTGAAAAGGTAAAACAGCAAAGAATAGGTAATCATTAAAAAGCTAAACAGAGTGTAGTAGCTGCCTAATATAACATACAAGGCTATGAAAAAGAAAAATATCAGGAATTTCAAATAACTTCCTGTATTTAGTTTAATCATATATAATATAGTTACTAAGAAGAGTAATGCGGAAAGTCCAAATAGGAAACCGTTAGCGATTGCGTATAGTTTGTAGTCTGCTGCCATTATAAAGAATACCCATTCAGGAATTAAAATGATAGCGAAAACTAAAAGCCAATTCGACACTTTTTTACTGATTTTAATAGGCAAACTTCTACTAAAGTTTAACTGCCCAGCTTCAAATTTTAATAAGTTAAGCACTAAAAATGAGTAGCATACTATAGATGTCAATAAAGCAATAAGTAGAACTCTAACATCATTCTCAATATTGGCAAACATCCATAAAGTACCCTTGAATAGGATGGAGGATATGATTTTGCATATTAATAACATCAATAGTTGTTCAGTAAAAAGATAAAATATTGGCCAGCTAAAGAATGGCTTTTTTATTTGAAGTCCAATATTTATCAACCAACTTTCTTTTTTTAAAAAGCCGAAGCTTATATAGTGGAATTTAAACCAAGCTAACATAAAGGATAAAAAAAGAAAGATAATTATGATACAGATGACGCTGCTATATAATTGGAATTTTATCCCAAGTATGATTAGTAGAACAGCGTAAATAAGAATTGGTAAAAGAGTAATTGAATAAAATTTTACCCAGAGTTTTAATTGAAAACTCTTTTCTCGTGAACCTATTTCTTTTATGAAATTATATTGTTGTAATCTAAGGTTCTGATTAATGTATAAGTGAACTTTCGCACAATATAAGAACCAGGAAATAAATACAAGCGCCATTCCCAGAGGTGAAGAAATACTTGCTAATAATAAAGCTTGATGATATTCAATTAATTGATACGAATCAACAAGACCGAATAAAATATAAAATCCAAAAAGGAATGATCCGGCATGTTGCTTGTAGAATTCTTTTGCTAAGCTATTGATCAGTAATTTAAACATCTATAGCCTAATAATTTGTTTATCAATAATTTGGAATATTGTATCCAATTCTAATTTGTCTAGATTGATTTCTTGATGTGAAGACAATAAAAAGCTTTTTCCTTTTGATGATTTTGTTTTGATTAAGTGGTAAAGTTTATCTGATGAGCGAGCATCGAGCGTGATAAAGGGCTCATCTAAAATGTACAGATCAGGATTGCCAAGAAAAGCACATATAAGTGATAGTTTTTTCAGCATCCCGCTTGAATAACTACCAATTTTGTTGTTTAAAAAGGCAGTCATTTCGAAGTAATCAATAAGGTATTTTATTTTTTTAGTATCTGTTTTGCGAACTTCTTGATAGAAATCAATGAGTTCTTTTCCTTTTATGAATAAAGGATATTGTGGTTCTGCTTCAGCAAAGCTGATTTTGGAACGGAATAATATGGGTTGCTTTTTTAAGTTGACTCCTTCTAATTCTACTTCACCATTGAAAGGTGTTTGTCCTGATATAATATGGAATAAGGTCGTTTTTCCAGTTCCGTTTTCTCCTTTTAACCAGTGTGTTCCTTTTTTAATTTTCCATTTGTTGAAGTTTAATACTTCATGGCTACCGTATTTTTTAGTGATGCTGGTTAAGATTAGCAAAATATTAAGGTTTGATTTTAAGTAAAAGCTTTTATGATACCTTATGAAAGTCTCTATCTAATATAAGATTGTTTTTACAATAGTTAAAGCGTGTAAATTCTTACTTTCTAATAATTTTAAGTTTGGCTAATAAGATAAGTTCATTAAAGACTTTATACTCATTACAAACTTATTGGATTGTATCAATTCGATATCATTACATTTTTATGTTTAAGAACAAAGACTTAAATGCTATTTATTATTTAAGTTCGCAGATTATCATTTATAACTGATGAATAGAGGTCTTCCATCTTTGTATAATAAGTTTAAAGCAGTAGCGCTTTTGTTTTGTCTTCTTTTAATGATGGTAAGTACTTGTCCAGTCCGAAGCCTCCTATCAAGCGCTTCTTTTTCAATTGGAGAAACTTTCAGACAACCAAATAATACTAAAGCTTCTGTCAATAATAACTTTTCTTGTTCTTTTGAAGGAAAGGTAACCCAGGCAACATTTTTAGATCTATCAAAAAGGAATAGTAACAGTTTGCCGTTACCATTTATTCTAGCTTTATTAAAGCTGTATCTGTTTATTTCTATTTTTAATACATGGGGAGGCTTTATTAATAAATATCGAAATCCATCCCTGATTTATCACGTACCCCTGTTTTTGAGAAACAGGTCTATCATTATATAATACCATTATCTCTCTTCCAGACTATTTTAAGAAATAATGAATAAATGTAAGAGAGTTAATCTTTTACATAGGTATCTATAATTATATAATGAACACAACAATGAATTTAAAGAAGAAAATTTCTCCCTCAAACATTATTACAGGAATCCTAGTGGTTTTTATACTGGCTATGCTTTTCAGTCCAAGCTTGAAAGGGGCAGTTATGCAGAGCTTAATGAGAATTGGTTTATTTCAACCAAGTATACCAGATGAAACAACAGAAGAATTAGCCGCAGGAACTAGTACTAATACCTATAACGAAGAGATTCTATTTAAAAATATTAAAGGTGAAGTCATTGAACTTGCTGATCAAAGAGGAAAGGTTGTCTTCATCAATTTCTGGGCTACATGGTGTCCTCCATGTATCGCTGAAATGCCAGCTATTAATAAGCTTTATTCAAGTTTTAAAGAAGATGAAAAAGTTATGTTTTTGTTAGTTGATGTTGATAATAATCCTGTCAAATCACAAAAGTTTATGGATAGGAGAAAATTTGATTTACCGGTTTATACACCTGCAAGTCCGATACCTTCATCGTATATGGGAGGGGCTATACCAACTACATTAGTTCTTAATAAGTATGGCGAAGTGGTTTTTAAGCATGAAGGAATGGGTGACTTTTCCAATGAAGAGTTTAAGACATTTGTTAGTGAGCTGATTGCAGAATGATTACTGCTTGGCAGCGGAAAATATAATTAAGTGTGGTTTCCACCTTTTTTATCTTTTAGTTTATCAACATTATAAAGTACTATATCTTCTATCAACTTTTTGGGAAGAGGCTTATCTAAAGGTATTTGAATAGCACCTTTGCTTGTCTTGTAAATTTGCAATTTA
>Ga0160445_100535_pt1 | contig 17769 bp, 16 predicted proteins | sample HID1972M_E1MG_FD_108215 | JGI IMG/M metagenome (GOLD analysis project Ga0160445, IMG submission 108215) | Enriched pill bug-associated microbial communities from UW Madison campus, WI, USA - HID1972M_E1 MG | ecosystem: Host-associated > Arthropoda: Insects > Digestive system > Unclassified ... | reverse complement strand
CGAGATCAAGAAATATGATCCGGTTGTTCGCAAGCACGTGATCTACAAGGAAGGCAAAATCAAGTAATTGATTTTTCCCGACTTACAAAAAAGGCCCGTATCTCACGATGCGGGCCTTTTTTGTTGCCTCGAATATTTGCAGGCTGTCTGTGTAGGAGCTGCCGAAGGCTGCGATCTTTTGACCTTGATCCTTAAAAACAAGATCAAAAGATCGCAGCCTTCGGCAGCTCCTACAGGGGAGGGGTATGGATCAAGCCTTCTGTTCGAAAATCACATAAATCTTGCGGCAAGCCTCCAGCACTTCCCAAGTGCCACGAAACCCCGCCGGAATCACAAATCGATCGCCAACCCGCAACGTCTTGGCATTGCCATCGCTGTCACGCAGCACCGACACACCCTGCAAAATCTCGCAGTATTCGTGCTCGGTGTAATTCACCGTCCACTGCCCAACCGCACCTTCCCACACGCCAACGCCCATCTGCCCACACGGACTGTCGTACTGATGGAACACCGCTTGTTCAGGATCACCCTTGAGCACTTTCGCCGGATCCGGGCGATAGCGTTCGGCTTCGCTGCTGGTCAGGCTGATGTCGACGACGTTCTGGATGTTCATTGTTGTTATCCCCTGTGAATACGGCGCGATTGGCTGGAAAGGGCCAAAGTCTATGTTGATTAAAATCAACACCGCAAGGCCGTATGGCCACCTTATGTCAAATATATTGAAACAACCCCGGCCGCTGGTTTAGGGTGGCGGGTGCCTCTGGCCGAAAAACCGGCTGGCCGGGCAGAATTTTTGAGGACGCTGGCGAAGATCGCGCGGCGCTCGTATTCAACAAGCGGAGGACACTCGAAATGACCACCCTGACTCGTGCCGACTGGGAACAACGCGCCCGCGACCTGAAAATCGAAGGCCGCGCTTATCTCAATGGCGAATACACCGACGCCGTCTCCGGCGAGACCTTCGAGTGCATCAGCCCGGTCGATGGCCGTCTGCTCGGCAAGATTGCCAGCTGTGACGCCGCCGACGCGCAGCGCGCCGTGGAAAACGCTCGCGCCACGTTCAATTCCGGCGTGTGGTCGCGTCTGGCACCGACCAAACGCAAAGCCACCATGATCCGTTTCGCCGGCCTGCTCAAGCAGCACGCCGAAGAACTGGCCCTGCTCGAAACCCTCGACATGGGCAAGCCGATCAGCGATTCGCTGTACATCGACGTTCCGGGCGCGGCGCAAGCGCTGAGCTGGAGCGGTGAAGCGATCGACAAGATTTACGACGAAGTGGCAGCGACGCCGCACGATCAGCTCGGTCTGGTAACCCGCGAGCCCGTCGGTGTGGTCGGCGCCATCGTGCCGTGGAACTTTCCGCTGATGATGGCCTGCTGGAAGCTCGGCCCGGCGCTGTCGACCGGTAACTCGGTGATCCTCAAGCCGTCGGAAAAATCCCCGCTGACCGCCATCCGCATCGCCGCGCTGGCCGTTGAAGCCGGCATTCCGAAAGGCGTGCTCAACGTGCTGCCGGGCTACGGTCACACCGTCGGCAAGGCGCTGGCCCTGCACAACGATGTCGACACGCTGGTGTTCACCGGTTCGACCAAGATCGCCAAGCAACTGATGATCTACTCCGGCGAATCGAACATGAAACGCGTCTGGCTCGAAGCGGGTGGCAAGAGCCCGAACATCGTCTTTGCCGATGCGCCGGATCTGCAAGCTGCAGCTGAATCCGCTGCCAGCGCCATCGCCTTCAACCAGGGCGAAGTCTGCACCGCCGGTTCGCGGCTGCTGGTCGAGCGTTCGATCAAGGACACATTCCTGCCAATGGTGATCGAGGCACTGAAAACCTGGAAGCCGGGCAACCCGCTGGATCCGGCCACCAACGTTGGTGCGCTGGTCGACACGCAGCAGATGAACACCGTGCTGTCGTACATCGAATCCGGTCACACCGATGGCGCCAAACTGGTCGCCGGCGGCAAGCGCATTCTTCAGGAAACCGGCGGCACTTACGTTGAGCCAACGATTTTCGACGGCGTGAGCAACGCGATGAAGATTGCTCAGGAAGAAATCTTCGGGCCAGTGCTGTCGGTTATCGCTTTCGATACCGCTGAAGAAGCCATCCAGATCGCCAACGACACGCCGTATGGCCTGGCCGCTGCGGTGTGGACGCAAGACATCTCCAAGGCGCACCTGACCGCCAAAGCCCTGCGCGCCGGTAGCGTGTGGGTCAACCAGTACGACGGCGGCGACATGACCGCACCGTTTGGTGGCTTCAAGCAGTCGGGCAATGGCCGTGATAAATCGCTGCACGCGTTCGATAAATACACCGAGCTGAAGGCGACGTGGATCAAGCTGTAAGCCGCTAAAGGGAGCCCGGTCAGGCCGGGCTTCCTGCCAAACAGAGATCCCCTGTGTGAGCGGGCTTCCTGACCAAACAGATATCCCTGTGGGAGCGAGCTTTTGTGGCGAGGGGATTTATCCCCGTTCGGCTGCGAAGCAGTCGCAAAATCATTGCACGCGATGTACCTGATACATCGCGCTTGCAGGTTTTGGGGCCGCTACGCGACCCAACGGGGATAAATCCCCTCACCACAAAGGCTCGCTCCCACAGTGGTTTTGTGGTGCACATAAAAATAATCCACAGGAGCGTGGAACATGCGTTGGGCGACGTATTTCGCCGTGTTGGCGTCTGTCTTGAGTGTCGGCCTGGCCCTGGGGGTCAGCATGCCGTTGGTGTCATTGCGTCTGGAGGGCTGGGGCTACGGTTCCTTCGCCATCGGTGTGATGGCGGCGATGCCGGCGATTGGCGTGTTGCTCGGCGCGAAGATTTCCAGTCATCTGGCGGCGCGCTTCGGCACGGCCAACCTGATGCGCCTGTGCCTGTGGGCCGGGGCGTTGTCGATCGGCTTGCTGGCGCTGCTGCCGAGCTATCCGATCTGGTTGGTGCTGCGGCTGATGATCGGTGTGATCCTGACCATCGTGTTCATCCTCGGCGAAAGCTGGATCAATCAACTGGTGGTCGAGAATTGGCGCGGTCGTCTGGTGGCGCTGTATGGCAGCAGTTATGCGTTGAGCCAGTTGTCTGGCCCGCTGCTGCTGGGCGCGCTCGGCACCGAAGATGATTACGGGTTCTGGGTGGGCGTCGGCCTGCTGCTGGTTTCGCCGTTGCTGTTGTTGGGTCGCAGCGGTGCGCCAAGCAGTGAAGCGAGCAGCGTGACGTTCCGCGATTTGTGGAGCTTTGCTCGCGATCTGCCGGCGATTGCCTGGGCGGTGTCATTGTTTGCCGCGTTCGAAGCGATGATCCTGACGCTGCTGCCGGTGTATTGCCTGCAACAAGGCTTCACCGCCGAGATCGCTTTGGCGATGGTCAGCACCGTGGTGGTCGGTGATGCGTTGCTGCAACTGCCGATTGGCGCGTTGGCCGATTACCTGTCGCGGCGCACGCTGTTCGCGGGTTGCGCGGTGGTGTTGATGTTGTCGAGTCTGGCGATTCCGCTGTTGCTCGATACGCTGCTGATCTGGCCGTTGTGGGTGCTGTTTGGTGCCAGTGCTGGCGGGTTGTTTACGCTGTCGCTGATCTTGATTGGCGAGCGTTATCGCGACGATGCGCTGGTGCGGGCGAATGCGCATATCGCGCAGCTGTGGGGCGTGGGTTGTTTGATCGGGCCTTTGGCGGCGGGGGCGGGGAGCCAGTGGATCAGCGGGCATGCGTTGCCGCTGTTGATGGCGATCGGGGCGTTTGGGTTGGTGATATTGCTGTTGCGTCAGGGGGCATTCGGCCCGGTGACCGAGCCTGCGTAGAGCAAAAGATCGCAGCCTTCGGCAGCTCCTACAGGGAAATGCATTTCAAACTGTAGGAGCTGCCGAAGGCTGCGATCTTTTGCTTTTTAAAGCATGCGTTCCAGGCCGACGCTGGTGCTGAACCACGCATTAAACCGTCGCCACCAGCTCCCCGGTTCCTTGGTCAGCGTATGCATCTGGCCATTGTCCTCGGTGACCCAGACGATGTTCCCATCCTGCAGTTTCGCCTGATAACTCAAAGCCGGCGCCATACCCTGCAACGCCAACTCACGCACATGCTCAGCCAACTCCGGACTGTCGACCAACACCCCGACCTCGGTATTCCACAACACCGAACGCGGATCAAAGTTGAACGAGCCGATAAACGATTTCTGTCGATCAAAAATCATCGCCTTACTGTGCAAACTCGAGTCCGAACCGCGGAACGACTTGCTGTAAAACACATGCGGGCCGCTGCCATCGTTATCTCCAGGCTGGCGCCGCAACTCATATAACTTCACACCGTGTTCCAGCAGCGCCTTGCGATACGGCGCATAACCGCCATGCACCGCCGGCACGTCGGTGGCTTCCAGAGAGTTGGTCAGCAGGCTCACGGAAACACCCGCATCAGCACGCCCGGTCAGATAGACCAGCCCCGGTTGCCCCGGCACAAAGTACGCCGAAATCATGATCAGCTCTTTGCTGACGTTCTTCAGTTCCGGCGCCAGTTGTGTGGTCAGCAGCAAGTGCGGATCCGGCTCGTCCTTGGCCAGCACCTTGCTCGGCGCGTCCCACAACGCCTGATTCCACGCCCAGATCAGTTCGTTGCGCCAGATGTCCATGCGCGGCTCGGTGGTGAAGGTCATCAACTGCTGATACAGCGCGTGATTCTGTTGGCGGGTTTCTTCCAGCGATTCTTCCAGGCGCGTGCGGGTGTTCTGCAAGTCCTTGGCGGTCGGTTTGCTGGAGAGAAATTCATCGATCGGCTTGCTCAGCGCGCTGTTCCAGTACTGATCGAAACTGTGCCCGAGCTGCTCGGCCACCGGCCCCATGCTGAGCATGTCGATGTCGGTGAAATTCAGGTTCGGCTCGGCATCGAAATACTCGTCGCCCAGATTGCGCCCGCCGACGATGGCCGCGCTGTTGTCCGCCAGCCACAATTTGTTATGCATGCGCCGGTGCTGCAGCGACAGGTTGAACAGGCGCCCGGCCGCGCGGGTGACGCCGGTACTGCGGCCCAGATGCAGCGGGTTGAACAGGCGTATCTGGATCTGCGGATGCGCCGCCAGCGTGGCGATGATCTGGTCGAGACCGTCGCTGGTGGTGTCGTCGAGCAGAATGCGTACGCGCACGCCACGGTCGGCAGCCTTGAGCAGTTCCTCGACGAGCATTCGCGTGCTGACGCCGTCGTGAACGATGTAGTACTGCAAATCGAGGCTGACCTGCGCGTGGCGGATCAGCTCGGCGCGGGCGGTGAAGGATTCGGTGCTGTTGGACAGCAGGCGGAAGCCGGAGCGGCCTTCATGCGGTGCGGCCTGAGCCTGAATCGAACGGCCAAACGCCGAGCTGCTCGCCGGCAAGGCTTGGCTGGGTTCGCGTTGCACATCGACACTGGCGCAGCCGGCGAGCGACAACACGAAGATCAGAAGCAGGAGAGGGCTGGATCGCAAGTCGGATCATTCCGCGTGTGAGTAGGGATCGGAGTATGGCACGGGTTATGACCGTCATCGGCGGCGTTTGATTCAGGAAAAATCTGCCGTGAGGAACCGCCCGGTTTGAGCGCTGTGTAGGCAATGGCCGACGGGCAGGAAAAGAGAATTTTTGAAGTAGGGCATTTCTCCTACTCCTGTCAGCTACGGCCTCAGGCGAATTTTCTCTGGGTGCTTTGTAACTTCGTCTTACATCGGAAGCGGGGGCAAATCGCAATAATGGCCGGGCGTTGTCAGGCAGGAAATTTCGCTATTTTCCGCCAGACAAAGCGCTACTTGCTGTCGTCCTTTTAATTCTTACGGAACGAGAATTTCTCATGAAAAAGCTTTTCATCAGCGCCACGGTGGTGGCTTCGTTGTTGCCTGCTCTTGCCCTCGCAGAAAGTGCCAGCCTCACGCTGAGCGGCACGATTATTCCTACCGCGTGCACGCCAAGTTTTGCCGGAGGCAGCCTTGTTGATCTGGGCAAGATCTCGGCGGCGGATTTGAATGCCAATGCGCAAACCGAGTTGGCTTTGAAAAACATTACGCTGAGCATGACGTGCAATGGTCAGGTGCCTGTAGCCGTAAAAGTACATGACAACCAGGCCGCCACACAGTTGGACGGTATCACCATCGATGGCCGTGCAGAAAACATGTACATCTACGGAATGGGCGCTGCCAGCGGAGTGAAAATTGGCGGGTATGGCTTGAGACATGGCACGCCAACCGTGGACGATTCATCGATGACCCTGATGTATCAGCAAGGTGGTGGTATCGGCGGGCCGACATGGCATCAGCCTTCCGCGACGCTGGTGGGCAAAACTGCTTCGGGTGGCGGCTATATTCACTATTCCTGGGGACGCAGCATCGCTGAAGGCCCAAGCAACGGCCGCATCCACACCCTCCCAATGACACTGGTTCCAGTCGTCGGCCCGGCGAATGCGCTGCCTACAGGCTCGGACATCACTCTGGACGGCTCTGCGACGTTCGAGCTGGTTTACCTCTGAGTCCAGGGATGTCGTGAGCACACTCTCGACCTGATCAAACACGCGCCGCAGTCCTTGCGGTGCGTCGTTTTTCTGCGCCACAGGCGCACCTTTTTACGTTTGTGTTTCAACGATGGGCCCTTGCGCCGACGGTGCGAAAAATGGGGCGCCAGGGAATCGTCATGCCTCAAATTCAACGTTTTTCAACCACCGCCCTGATGGCGGTGCTGCTTCTATCGAGCGCAACATCCGTGGCCGACGCCGCCGGCATGGTGCCGCAAACGCCGATCCTGATTCTCGAAGAGTCCACTGGTGAAGCCAGTATCAACATCACCAACACTGAACCGCTCCCGGCTCTCTTGCACACGAGCATTGAAAATGTCCCGGAAGACACCGAGCTGCTGTTGCTGTTGACCCCGCCAGTAGCTCGGGTGGAAAGCGGTGGCACGCAACTGGTGCGATTCATTCTGCGCAGCGCTGAGCCGCTGCAAACCGAGCGCCTCAAACGGGTGATTTTCGAAGGCATTCAGCCGCTGGAAAAGGGCAGCAATGCGCGGGTCAGTCTGACCGTAAAACAGAACATTCCCGCGATTCTGCGCCCGAAGAATCTGCCCATCGAACGCCAGCCGTGGGCGCTGCTTAAGTGGTCAGTGCAGGATGCTCAACTGCAGGTCAGCAATCCCAGCCCCTACGTGGTTCGGCTGGCTAATACCGTCAATCTGCTCCCCGGCGAGGCCCCGGTGGATCTGGGCCGCAGCTACATTTTGCCCGGCGAAAAACTGCGTCTGACGTCCGCTTCGCCGCTGCCCGCGACGGCGACTCAAGTGCGTCTGTACCCGGCGACGATGTACGGTTTCGCTGCCGGCAATTTCGATGCGCCGCTGGTGACCGGTGAATGAGTTACCGTCACAGCCTTGCGCTGCTCAGCCTGTTGTCGTCGGCAAACAGCTTGGCCGACTCGGTCACCTTCGACCCGAACGTGTTGCGCGCCCGTGGGCTCGATCTGCAACTGGCGGAATACTTTCAGGACGCGCCGCGCTTTCAGCAGGGGACGCATTCGCTGCTGCTCAGCGTCAACGGTGTGCCGAAAGGACGAGTGCTGGCGACGTTCGACGAGCAGGGCGAGTTGTGCACCACCGAGACGTTGCTCGAACAGGCAAACATGCGCGTCGAGGCGTTGCCGAACTTGGAGTGCAAGCGCTTTGTCGACAGCTTCGACGGCGTGATCGCGCGGCTTGATCCGGGCAAGGAACAGATCGAACTGCTGCTGCCCACCGGGCTCGTGGCGCCGACGGCTGCGGCGCGTCGCAACTACGCGCACGGTGGTAGCGCCGCGCTGTTCAACTACGACGCGCTGGTGCTGGGTAACGAGTACGTTGGCCAGACCACACACTACCGCAGCCTCAACACCGAGCTGGGTTTGAACATCAACGACTGGGCGCTGCGCAGCCGTCAGTCTTACGCGGCGTTCGAGGGCAGCAGCCAGACCGAGCATCTGTATGCCTACGCTTCGCGCACCTTCGAGTCGCTGCAAACCAACCTGCAACTCGGTCAGCTCAACATGGCCTCGCCATTGTTTGCCGGCGAGGCTTTCACCGGTGTGCAATTGCAGCCTGAAGCCGCATTGGGGGAGCTGGCAGCGGACAGTGAAGGCGCCCACGTCGAGGGCATCGCTTATTCTGCCGCTCGGGTCGAGGTTCGGCAGAACGGCGCGCTGATCTACACCACGCTGGTGCCGCCGGGGCCGTTTTCGCTGGTGGGGTTGCCGCTGCTCAGCCAGAGTCTGGATCTGGACGTCACCGTATACGAAGAGGATGGCCAGCAGCGCAGTTTCATCGTTCCCGGTGACAGACTTGCTGGTTTGGCGCCGGGCCGCCAGCCGGGTTTCGCGGTGACGGCGGGACGTGTTCGTCGCTATGCCCGCGATGATCGCGACGCGCCTGATTTCGTCGCGGCGAGCAAGGATTGGCGTTTGGCCGCCGGCAAGCAACTGACGGCGGGCGCGATGCTCGGCAGTGACTATCAATCGGCCGGGATGGCGCTGCAAATTCCGTTGTTACCGCGCACAGCGCTGGGACTGCGTCAGGTGCTGTCCCGCGCCCGTCGTGAAGATCAGTTGGGCGCGCAGTTCCAGCTCAGCCTGAGCACGGCGCTGACCGAGCGCGTTTCGGCGAACCTGTCGGTCACCCAACAGGTGCAGGGTTTTCGCACGTTGTCCGATACCACGTGGAATCGCGACACCGATCAACCGGATCAACGCATTCGCAACCAGATGACGCTGGGGCTCAGCGGTGCGAGCCTATTGCTGGGATCATTTTCCGGTGGATTTTCACGCTTCACCGATTTTGAAGACGACACCAGTTCGCGCCTCAGCGCCTCGTGGTCACGGATGTTTCAGCGCACCAGCGTGTCGTTGAGTCTTGAGCGTGACATGGGCGGTTCGGCGCATGACAGCCGTGGTTTTGCGACCTATCTGACGGTCAGCGTGCCGATGGGTCGCAGCGGCGCGCTGCGCAGTTTTGTCCGCAAGGACGACCTCAGCGGCACCCGCAGCGGCTTGCGTCTGAATCAGCAGATCAACGACGCCGTGGCCTACAGCGCCACGGTCGAGCGCCCGGAAAACGGCGAGGCGGATGTCAGTGGCCGGCTCAACCTGCTGCCGCGTTACACCCAGATTGATCTGGGTTATTCGCAGCGCGGCTCCGGTTCGACCGGTTACGACTTCGGCGCGCGCGGCGGCGTCGCGTTGCACAGCGAAGGCCTGACCTTATCGCCCTACACCGTGCGCGAGACCTTTGCCCTGCTCAAGGCCGGGGATGCCGCCGGGGTCAAGTTGCGCACGCCTTACGGGCCGGTGTGGACGGACGCCGCCGGGCGCGCGGTGGTGGCCAGCGTGCCGGCCTATCGCAACACGCGGGTGGAGATCGACACCGCGAGCCTGGCGCGCAATGTCGACGTGCTCAACGGCTACCGCGAGATCGCAGCGGCGCGCGGTTCTGTGCAGCGGCTGGAGTTTCAGATGGCCACGTCCCGGCGCGTCTTGCTGCACGCACACACGGCCGATGATCAAGTCGTCGGCAAGGGTTTTGGCGTGTTTGATGAGCAGGGCCGCTACGTCACCAGCGTGCTCGATGACGGACGGATTTTTCTTTCCGACATTCAGGCGGACGCTGCGCTGCATGTGCAAAAGGCCGATGGCTCGCGCTGTCATCTGACCTTCGAACTGGCTGAGGAAGCCGATCCCGATGAGCTTTACGAATCTGCGTCCGCGCGTTGCAGTGACGCGTGATGAGGAATTATCCGATGACTGTTTTCAACGTTTCGAGCGTGGCAATGCTCTGGCTGTGCTGCACGGCGGCGTGGGCGCAGAACGAAGATTGCGAAGTGCTGGTCAGTCCGCCTGCGTTTGATTTTGGCCTGACCGACCGGGGCGCGTTGTTGCAGCAAAGTGCCGGTGCCAATGAACTGAGTTTTGGCAGTCGCCGGGTGCAAGTGCAGGTTATCTGCGATCAGGCGTCACCGCTGACATTGCGCTTCGATGCGCCGGGGGCTGACGCCGAGCGTTATCGCTTCGGCATTGGCACGTTGCGGCTGAAGGTGATGGCGGTGCGCGTCGACGGTGTTGTCACGCAAAGGGCAGGGGAGCACGACGTGTTGCGGCCCAGCGAGCGTCTTCTGCCGCTGCTGGCGAGCGGCAGACGCCTGGAGGTTGAGTTCGAGGTTGAGGGGCAAATCAGCAATGAGGCCAGCCGGGTCGCGGATCTGACCCGACTCGACGGCGAAGGCGTGTTCAGACTGGACTGAGCTCGGACTCGGCGAGCAGTTTGATTGCCGCCGCACCGACCTTGCGCACCGCCTCTTCAATCAGCGCTGTCGGTTTGGCCGCGTAATTCATGCGCAAGCAATTGCGGTATTTGCCCGAGGCGGAAAAGATGCTGCCAACAGCAATCTGTACGCCTTGATCAAGCAGCGCACGATTCAGTTTCAGTGTGTCGAAACCTTCCGGCAATTCGACCCACAACATGAAGCTGCCCTGTGGACGGCTGGCGCGAGTGCCGGCGGGGAAATGGCGCGTCACCCAATCGATCATCACGTCGCGATTGCGCTGGTATTGCGAACGCATCCGCCGCAAATGCGGTTCGAAATGGCCGGATTTGAGAAATTCGGCGATGGCAATCTGCGGCTGCGGCGCGGTCGATCCGGTGCTGATGTATTTCATGTGCAGCACGCGCTCGAGGTATCGCCCCGGCGCGACCCAACCAATGCGCAGCCCCGGCGCGAGAGTCTTGGAAAACGAACTGCAGAGCAGCACGCGGCCGTCTTCATCGAAGGATTTGATCGTGCGCGGACGCGGGTAGGTGTAGGCCAGTTCGCCATAGACGTCGTCTTCGATGATCGCCACGTCGAAGCGTTGGGCGAGGGTGAGCAGCGCGCGTTTGCGCGACTCCGGCATGATGTAGCCGAGCGGGTTGTTGCAGTTCGGGGTGAGCTGGATGGCTTTGATCGGCCATTGTTCGAGCGCCAGTTCCAGCGCTTCGAGGCTGATGCCGGTCAGTGGGTCGGTGGGGATTTCCAGGGCTTTCATGCCCAGACCTTTGAGGGTCTGCATGGCGCCGTGGAAGCTCGGCGAATCCACCGCGACGATGTCGCCCGGCTCGCAGATCGCGTGAATGCTGGTGGACAAAGCTTCGTGGCAACCGGTGGTTACGACCAGATCGCTGGCGCTCAACTGGCAGCCGGAATCGAGCATCAACCGAGCAATTTGTTCACGCAGTTCGAGGGTGCCGTGGATGTTGTCGTAATACAGACCGGGCATGTCTTGGCGACGGCTGATGCGGGCGAGGCCGCGCAACAACGGTTTCATGGTCGGCGTGCTGATGTCGGGCATGCCGCGACCGAGTTGCACGACGTCCTTGCGCGGTACCGCGCGAATCAATTCCAGCACCTGATCCCACTGCGAAATTTCCACTGGCCGCTGCGCCGGACGGCCCACGGCAGGCAGCTCCGGCAACTCGCGACCGACCGGCACAAAGTAGCCGGACTTGGGTTTCGGCGTGGCCAGTCCGCTGTCTTCGAGCATGCGATAGGCCTGCTGCACCGTGCTCAGACTGACCCCGTGTTCAACGCTCAAGGCGCGCACCGACGGCAAGCGGTCGCCGGGGCGATAGAAGCCTTGTTCGATGCGCGTGCCGAGCAATTCGGCGAGGTTTACGTAGAGGGTCATGGCGCTGCCTCGGTGCAGAAGATTCGGAAGACCAGTACAGATGCGAGAAAAATCGTCAATTCAGTCTGCAAAGCGGTAAATCTGTATGGAGTTAATACAGTCGCTTTGAATCTGTAATGGTTTTGCTCGCCCGCGCATCATGGAATCTCTGGCTACCCAAGTAAACAGGAGCGACAAAAATGAACGGCTTGAGCGATGTGCGGCTGACGTTACACAGTCAGGAACTGGCGGCAGGGCAGAAGGATCGTGCGCGCAATGAGATCATGCGTAACGCACCGTCCGGCCTGAGCCGCTGGGGTCTGATGTGGCATCGTCTGCACACGCGCAGGGCGTTGCTGAACCTGACGGCGGATCAGCTCAAGGACATCGGGTTGACGCGTGAGCAGGCGCAGGAGGAGGGGTTGAAACCGTTCTGGCAGATCTGAACGACACCGATCGTTCCCACGCTCTGCGTGGGAACGCCGCCCCGGACGCTCTGCGTCCGCTGTGACGCAGAGCGTCACTGGATGCATTCCCACGCAGAGCGTGGGAACGATCAATAGAGGGGGGGCTCAGACCAACTCTTTGAGGCGATGCCACAACATCCCCAACGCCAACAACGGCGAACGCAAATGCTTACCACCCGGGAAGGTGATGTGCGGCACTTTGGCAAACAAATCAAAGCCACCGCCGTGCTGCCCGCTGATCGCCTCAGCCAGCAACTTGCCCGCCAGGTGCGTGGCATTCACCCCGTGCCCGGAATAGGCCTGGGCGTAATACACGTTCGGCTGGTCATTGAGCCGGCCAATCTGCGGCAGACGATTCGCGCCGATGCCGATCATCCCGCCCCACTGATAATCAATCTTCACGCCCGCCAGTTGCGGGAACACTTCGAGCATCTTCGGCTGCATATACGCCGCGATGTCTTTCGGATCACGCCCCGAATAATGGCAGGCACCGCCGAACAGCAAGCGACGATCCGCCGAGAGTCGGTAGTAATCCAGCGCCACCCGCTGATCACAGACCGCCATGTTTTGCGGCAGCAGGTTGTGTGCCTGCTCTTCGCTCAACGGTTCGGTGGCAATGATGTAGCTGCCGGCGGGCAGAACCTTGCCGCTGAGTTGCGGATTCAGATCATTCAGATAAGCGTTGCAACCAAGCACCAGCGTCTTCGCCCGCACCGAACCTTGGGCGGTGTGGACTTTGACTTCCGGGCCGTAATCGATACGGGTCACTGCCGAGTGTTCAAACAGTTTCACACCCAATTGCTGCGCCGCCGCCGCTTCGCCCAACGCCAGGTTGAGTGGATGCAGATGCCCTGAACCCATGTCGATCAAACCACCGACATAGCGCTTGGAGCCGACCACCGTGTGCATCTCGTTGGCTTGCAGCAAACGGGTTTCGTAGCGATAGCCGAGGCTGCGCAACTCTTCGGCGTCTTCGGCAAAACCTTCGAGGTCGGATGGTTTGTTGGCGAGGTCGCAGTAGCCCCAGGTCAGGTCGCAGGCGATCTGAAAACGCTCGACGCGCTGGCGGACGATTTCCACCGCTTCCAGGCCCATCAGTTTCATCTCGCGCACGCCGTCGCTTCCGACGACGTTGGCGAACTGATCGAGACCGTGGCCGACGCCGCGAATCAACTGCCCGCCGTTACGACCGCTGGCGCCCCAGCCGATCTTGTGCGCTTCCAGCAACACCACGCTGAGTCCGCGTTCAGCCAGTTCCAGCGCCGTGTTCAACCCGGAAAAGCCGCCGCCGACCACGCAGACGTCGGCCACCACGTCGCCTTGCAGCAGCGGATGATCCGGCTGCGGCAAGCTGCTGGCGGCGTAGTAAGAGGCAACGTGAGGTTGGCTCGCGGAGGTGTGGGCGCGGGCGGTCATGGGCGTCATCCTGAGACGGGGGTGTCGAGAAAATTTGACGGAGCATAAGCCGCACGCCCGAACGGGGGCAACACTGGTCGGCCTGCGGTGTCTGGATCACGGCTTTTGCGGCACAATTGCCGCCTATTTCACCTTGGTTACCGTTTCGATGAGCTGCAACAGCCAGACAGTCCGCACCTTGCGCCAGCAGATTCCCTCGTTCGAGTGCGTGCCCGGCTGCCACGATTGCTGTGGGCCGGTGACCACCTCGCCGGAAGAAATGGCCCGTCTGCCGCGCAAGACCCGCGCCGAGCAGGATGCGGCGATGGAAGAGCTGAACTGCGTGCACCTGGGGCCGAATGGCTGCACGGTGTATGAAGAGCGGCCGTTGATTTGCCGGTTGTTTGGTACGACCAAGACTTTGCCTTGCCCGAATGAGCGGCGGCCGGTGGAGCTGATTCATCCACGGGTGGAGAAGCAGATATTCGAGTACATGGCGGCGAATCGGCAGGTGCTGGTCTAAAAGATCGCAGCCTTCGGCAGCTCCTACAGAGAAATGCATCATGATCGTTCCCACGCTCTGCGTGGGAATGCAGCCCGGGACGCTCTGCGTCCCAAATGCCGAACGCGGAGCGTCCGAAGAGGCATTCCCACGCAGAGCGTGGGAACGATCGTCGCGGTGCTCAATCTGGAATCGGCAGGCTCAAGCTCTCCTTAACCTCTTCCATCACGATATAACTCTTCGACTCCCGCACATGCGGCAGCTTCAGCAGAATGTCGCCCAGCAACTTGCGGTACGAGGCCATCTCGGAAATCCGCGCCTTCACCAGATAGTCGAAATCCCCTGACACCAAATGGCATTCCAGCACGTGCGGCAACTTCAGCACCGCGCGGCGGAACTCTTCGAACGTGTCGCCGGATTTGTAGTCGAGGCTGATCTCGACGAACACCAGCAAGCTACCCTTCAAGTGCTGCGGATTGAGCCGGGCGTTGTAGCCCATGATGATCCCTTCGCGCTCCAGACGCCGCACGCGCTCGGTGCACGGCGTGGTCGAGAGCCCGACCTTTTCGCCCAGTTCGGTAAAGGAAATCCGCCCGTCCGCCTGCAGGATCCGCAAGATGTTGCGGTCGATCTTGTCCAGCTCACGTTTGGTCTGAGTGTTGGTACGCATAGGGGATGCGCCTCCGTGAAAAGGGTTTTTGCCGAGAATTGTCGCCAAATATAGGCGCTTATATAGTGAAAAGCACTGGCATTTCTTTTTTACACTGCGCGCATCATTGCTCTAACAACAGACGTACGCGGCCCCGCCGCGATGAGGGATACAAAAATGCGCGTAATGGTCTTGGGTAGCGGCGTCATCGGTACCGCCAGTGCTTACTATCTGGCCCGTGCCGGGTTCGAAGTAGTGGTGGTCGACCGGCAGCCGGCTGCGGCCATGGAGACCAGTTTCGCCAACGCCGGCCAGGTCTCGCCGGGCTACGCCTCGCCGTGGGCCGCGCCGGGCGTACCGCTGAAGGCGATCAAGTGGCTGCTGCAACGCCACGCCCCTCTCGCGATCAAAGCCACCGCCGACATCGACCAGTACCTGTGGATGGCGCAGATGCTGCGCAACTGCACCGCCAGCCGTTACGCGGTGAACAAGGAGCGCATGGTGCGTCTGTCCGAGTACAGCCGCGACTGCCTCGACGAATTGCGCGCCGAAACCGGCATCGCCTACGAAGGCCGCAGCCTCGGTACGACCCAGCTGTTTCGCACCCAGGCACAGCTCGATGGCGCCGCGAAAGACATCGCCGTGCTGAAAGAATCCGGCGTGCCGTTTGAAGTCCTCGACCGCGCCGGCATTGCCCGCGTCGAGCCGGCGCTGGCGGGTGTCACTGACATCCTCGCCGGTGCCCTGCGCCTGCCGAACGATCAGACTGGCGACTGCCAGATGTTCACCACGCGCCTCGCCGAAATGGCGGTGAAACTCGGTGTCGAATTCCGCTTCGGCCAAGACATTCAGAAACTCGACTACGCCGGTGATCGCATCAACGGCGTGTGGATCGACGGCAAGCTGGAAACCGCCGACCGCTACGTACTGGCGCTAGGCAGCTACTCGCCGCAACTGCTCAAGCCGCTGGGCATCAAAGCCCCGGTGTATCCGCTCAAGGGTTACTCGCTGACCGTGCCGATCACCAACCCGGCGATGGCGCCGACGTCGACTATTCTCGATGAGACCTACAAGGTCGCGATCACCCGTTTCGACAACCGCATCCGCGTCGGCGGCATGGCCGAGATCGCCGGTTTTGACCTGTCGCTGAACCCGCGTCGCCGCGAAACCCTGGAGATGATCGTCAACGACCTTTATCCTCAGGGCGGTAATCTGGCCGAAGCAAGTTTCTGGACCGGTCTGCGTCCGACCACGCCGGATGGCACGCCGATCGTTGGCGCCACGCCGTTCAAGAATCTGTTCCTCAACACCGGTCACGGCACGCTCGGTTGGACCATGGCATGCGGTTCCGGTCGTCTGCTAGCCGACCTGATGGCGAAGAAGAAGCCGCAGATCAGCGCCGAAGGCCTCGATATTTCCCGTTATGGCAACAAAATTCAGGAGTCCGCAAAACATGTCAATCCAGCGCCAGCTCACCAATGAGCGCATGAGTCAGATCGTCAGCCACAACGGCACCGTGTACTTGGCCGGGCAGGTCGGTGACGACTTCAACGCCGGGATTGAACAGCAGACCCGCGACGTTCTGGCCAATATCGAGCGATTGCTGGATCTGGCCGGCACCGACAAACAGCACCTGTTGTCGGCAACGATCTACCTGAACGGCATCGATGAGCACTTCGCCGGGATGAACTCGGTGTGGGATCAGTGGCTGCCAAAAGGCGCCGCCCCGGCCCGCGCGACCGTTGAGGCGAAAATGGCCAAGCCGAGCATTCTGGTAGAGATCTCTATCGTCGCCGCGCTGCCGTAACTGTTGTAAAGATCCCTCTCCCGGCGCTGTTGGCGGTTCACGTCGTCAGTCGGCGCCGGTTTTTATTCCCATGACCGCCTAGAAGTCTGCCGCCATGCGTCCTGCCCGTGCCCTGATCGACCTTCAAGCCCTGCGCCACAACTACCGAATTGCCCGCGAAGTCACCGGCGCCAAGGCGCTGGCGGTGATCAAGGCCGATGCGTATGGACATGGCGCGGTGCGCTGCGCCCAGGCGCTGGAAGCCGAGGCCGACGGTTTTGCCGTGGCTTGCATCGAAGAGGCTTTGGAGCTGCGCGCCGCTGGCATTCGTGCGCCGGTGTTGTTGCTGGAAGGCTTTTTTGAAGCTGATGAGCTGGCGCTGATCGTCGAGCATGATTTCTGGACGGTGGTGCACTCGCTTTGGCAGCTCGAAGCGATCGAGCAGGCAGCGCTGAGCAAGCCGATCACCGTGTGGCTGAAGCTCGATTCGGGCATGCACCGCGTGGGTCTGCATCCGAAGGATTATGCGGCGGCTTATCAGCGTCTGCTGGCCAGCGGCAAAGTGGCGAAAATTGTCTTGATGAGCCACTTCGCTCGCGCCGATGAACTGCACGCGCAGAGCAGCACCGAGCAAGTCGCGGTATTTGAAGCGGCGCGTCAGGGGCTGGCGGCTGAAGTCAGTCTGCGCAACTCGCCCGCTGTGCTTGGCTGGCCGCAGATTCATAGTGATTGGGTGCGTCCGGGCATCATGCTCTACGGCGCGACCCCGTTCGAAGAAGCCAATGCTGTTGCCGATCGTTTGCAACCGGTGATGACCCTGGAATCGAAAGTCATCAGCGTGCGCGAACTGCCGGCCGGTGAGCCGGTGGGCTATGGCGCCAAATTCATCACCGACAGACCGATGCGCATCGGTGTGGTCGCCATGGGTTACGCCGACGGCTACCCGCGTCAGGCGCCGACCGGCACCCCGGTTTTGGTGGCCGGTAAACGCAGTCGCATTATCGGTCGCGTGTCGATGGACATGCTTTGCATCGATCTTACCGATGTGCCGGAAGCCGGTCTCGGTTCGACCGTTGAGCTCTGGGGGAAAAATATCCTCGCCAGTGAAGTGGCGAAGTGGGCCGACACCATTCCGTACCAGATCTTCTGCAACCTGCGTCGGGTGCCAAGGCTCTATTCCGAGGGTTGACGCCGCTGCGGGGGCCAAGTGTTGTAAATACTGAACGCTGTCGCCATGATAACGCTCAATATTCTTACAACATCAGGAGGCTCGCGCCTTGGACGTCGGTGAACGACTGCAATCGATCCGCAAGCTCAAAGGG
>Ga0160445_100533_pt1 | contig 17801 bp, 19 predicted proteins | sample HID1972M_E1MG_FD_108215 | JGI IMG/M metagenome (GOLD analysis project Ga0160445, IMG submission 108215) | Enriched pill bug-associated microbial communities from UW Madison campus, WI, USA - HID1972M_E1 MG | ecosystem: Host-associated > Arthropoda: Insects > Digestive system > Unclassified ... | reverse complement strand
TATGGCTCTCTCGAACGCTTCGGGCGTAACCGGCTTCACCAGATAATCGTCAACGCCGAGCTGCAATGCGCGCTGTGCGAAGTCGAACTCGCGATATCCGCTCAGAATCACGCAAACGATTCCCTGAAACTCTGCCTTGACCGCTTCAATCAAGGAAAGGCCGCTTCGCATCGGCATATGGATATCCGTAAGCAACACATCCGGCCGAAGGGTTCTGACGCGCTCGAGCGCTTCTTCCCCGTCCCAGGCTTGGCCGACGACGCGAAAGCCCGCCCCCATGCCTTCGATTTTCTGAATCAGATCGCGCAAGATCGGCGGTTCGTCTTCCGCAACTACAATTCTGCAAACCATGTCTTGACCTCCCCGTTTATTGTTTTAAAAACTTGAACCTGACGGTAAATCCCCCAGCTTCGTTTCGGCCAAGCTCGAACGAGAACCTGGCCTTGTTAAGCAGCGTCAAGCGACGAATAGAGCCGATTAAGCCGATTCCTCCCGCTGCCGGGTCGGCGATTCGGCCGTCCTGCGGCGAAGATGCGGGAATCAGCCGCGAGTAAATGGAGGCCAGCTTGCCGTCTTCGATCCCGATCCCGTTGTCGGCGACGGATAACTCCCAACCGGCATTGCTTTCGAACGCCGAAATCCGCACAGTCCAAGGCGGCTTGCTGAGCTTGAACCCGTGATTGAAGCAATTTTCGATCAGAGGCTGAAGCACTAACTTCGGAAGCGGCATTGACAGAAGCGTTTCCGGGATATCGATATCGTAAATCAATTTTTCCTCAAACCTCATTTTCATGAGAGACAAGTAATCCATCGAATAGTCGAGCTCGTGCTGGAGCGTCGACATCGTTTCGCTTTGGGTCGAGGCGTAATACAGCATATCGGAAAGCTGATAGCACATCCGCGCCGTCTTCTCGATATCCCCTTCCTCGCTCGCCGCGGCGATAACCGCCAGCGTGTTGTGCAGGAAATGGGGATTGATCTGCGCCTGAAGCGCCGCCATGTAAGCCTCTGCTTCTCTCGTTCTCGCTTCTATAGTGTCGTTCATCGACTCCTCCAGCCTCGAGTACGTATCCTTAAACGTAGAATATACTTGCGAAATTTCCTCCGCGGAGGATGCGATTTTCTTCTCCTGCTTCTCCGTCAAAGGATTGAGATTCAAGCCCCTCCCTCTTTTGCGAACTGCGCCGTGCAACAGTTTCAAAGGGCGGGTAATACTTTTGGAAACGAAATAAGACAGCAAAAAGGCGAAAATGAGCATCAAAGCGCTGACGGTAGCGATATTGTTGCGAAACGCGTAAAGCTCGGCGTATAGAACTTCGTAATCCATCGACAGCGCGATCGTCCAGCCTGTATAGCCGGACCTCATGGCAATTAGCGCTTGTCGGCCAGAATCCTCCGACTCGTTCCGTTCCGTCAGGAAAGCCTTGTCCGCTTGCGGCGCATAGGAAGCCAGCCGTTCCGGGTGCAGCCTCTCGGAGACGGCAGCTTCGACGGGATAAACGAGTTCTCCCTCGGACCCGTAAATATGTACACGATTCGCGTAGGAACCGAACGATGATTCTACGATCTTTACGATCTTCTCGTAGTCCTGCTGAATTTCGATGACGGCTCTCCGCTCGGGATCGGATGTAAATCGAAACGTTCGGAACCAGGAAAACACGTGCCCCGGCTTGCTTCCGTACCAGTTCGTCCGGTATGGTCCGAGCAGATGCGTATTCCCGTATTCCGATATAAGCTCGCGAAACCAGGGAGCGGAGGCAAGCAAGTCGCGGCGCTCCCGAATCATTTCTTCCGCGATGTTAAACGGAGCCGAATACATAATGTCGTTCATATCGTAAAGCAGCACTTCGGTCGCGCGATAATTCAATCCGTTTACCGCATTGATGATACCCGTGATCAGCTCCGTCTTTCCGAGCTCCGGATTTTCGAAGGCGATTCCTTCGGCAACCGTTCTGTCGAGAAAAAAGAAATCATTTAAATACAATATGGGATTGGCGAGGGGCGGGAGGTTCATCTCATCCGCATATGGAATGCGGCTGACGATCGTATCTTTGGCAAGCACATCCATGTCGGAGACGACGATATCGTACTGGGAGGAGGCAGAAGTCACGAGCTGCTTGTAAGTAGACAAAACCTTGTTTTGGATATACGAGGATACGAACAAATAAAAAACGCCGCCAAGAATGAGAGCTATGACCAGAATTAAAGAAATATAGCTGACGAATAGCCTGCTTTGGATCCCCAGCAATTTCATCCGTCGTCCCCCTCTGACGCGATTAATTCTATTATTCTAAAAGACAATTCCAATATTGACAAGCTCACAAAAAATAGACCCGAAGACGGGTCTGTACAGATTTATCGCTTAATTCATTAAATTATAATTACCGCCTCTTGCGCCTCCGGGCTTTGCGTATGCGTCCGCGGCCCCTCCTGACGGAGCTGCTTTCAGCGCTTGCCAGCTCCTCTTCCTCCACCGTGCTCTCGCCGGGGCCCGTAATTGTTTTGGAACTCGAGCTCGGGGAATTCTCCCATATATGTCCGAAAATAATCGTGCCTTCGTTTCTGACTATGACAACTTTCCCGTGGTAGCAGGGCATGGTCTCTCATCCTTCGATTCGTCATGATCCATACCCTATTGTACGCGACCGGGCCGAGCAGCGCATTGGCTCATCCATTAGGAACAATCGCCTTTTTGTAAGCTTGCAAGACATGTTCTACGAGGTTCCTCCACCACGAACCAGATCCACCGAAATCATCTCGGGCCGGTTAAATAACCGTTGAGGGATGACGCTGTTGCCAAGGCCCCTGCTGATAATGAGCGATGAGCCGTTTTTGTCGTGTTTTCCCTCCGACAGCTTCGGCCAGAAGCCCTGCTCGGGCGAATAGACGCCCCCCACGAACGGAATACGGAATTGACCGCCATGCGCATGTCCGGCGAAGGTCAAATCCAGTCCTTGCTCGGCATATACGTCGAATAGCTCAGGCCGGTGAGAGAGAAGAATCGTATACGATTCCGGATGTTCGATGCCTTCCATCGCTTCCGCCAGATGCATATTCAGCTTGTCCGCGCTCCCGTCGCCTTCCCGGTTAAACAGCGGATCATCGACGCCGACCAGCCGCAAAAAGCCGTCTCCAAGCGGGATCATATCATGTTCATTGCGCAGCACGCGCACGCCCAGCTTGATCAGACGCTCCTCGAGCTCCGGATACTCGGCCGCCGAATATTCGTGATTGCCTACCACCATGTAGACCGGCGCAATACGTACGATTCCTTCCATCATTGCGTAACTCGCTTCCCCGTCATAATGATGCGCGTCAACGAGATCTCCGGTGACCACGATCAGATCCGGCTTCAGCTTCTCCACTTTCTTGAGAAGTGGACGCTGGTCCCTTCCGAACATTTTGCTTTGCAGATCGGAGAGCTGGACGATTCGATAGCTGTCGAACCCTTGCGGCAGCTTCTCCGATGCGATTCGGTGAGTCGATATTTCGATCGCGTTGTTCTCAAAATGCAAGAAGAGATACATCGCCAAAATGAAAGCCGGAATGTAGAGCAACAGCCATCGTTTTCTCCTGCTCAAACTTTCACCTCCCGTCCTATCCATGACTTTCTAATTTCTCAGCCCTTCTATGCGACAGGTTCCAGGACTGCCATCCCTTCCTGTCCTTCGCTTCCAGCCGCAATTCCGCTAAAATATCCCGAACTTCCTTAAGCTCCGGATGCCGCTCCTGCAATTTCAGGAGAGCCGGCGCCGCATCCGCCGACAAGGTGGACATATACGCCCAGTCCATGCGTCCGTTCCGCTCATAGCGCTCCGCGTTGTTCTCCGCAATCCGCGCGTCAAGATTAGCATAATTCATAATGACGTATGCTACAACCGCAAGCGCAATATTGACCTTGGCCAGCGAATATCTGCCATACCAGATTCGGACGATAGCGGCCATCATCATAATTCCGAGAAGAATCATGAAGCCATGCACGAGCAGCCGCTGCTGTGTAAAACCATATGCCTCCTCGTATAAAGATAACCTGCTGTACGCGGATATTAACATGACGATTGTACAACTCATGAGCACGGTCAGCAGCACTTGCCTGAATCGGTCTAGCAGCCCGCTCTCCTTCTTGACGAAATGCAGCCCTAACAACAGGATCCCCATGTTGATCATGGCAATGGCGACGAGCTCCGCGAAACCTCGACGAGCGTATTCCGCATATGCCGTCCCTGCAGGCAGCAATCCCTCGGCCGCGCCGAACAGATAAGAGAATTGGATCGCTACGAAAAAAACATAAACGAAGTTCACGCAGACCAGAACGGTGGCAGCGATCGTCGAATCGACATGGGCTCCCGTACCTGATTTTTCCGCCGTGCTGCCATGGGGCTCCCTGGGAAACGCTGCCTCGAGCCCTTCATCGTCGCTTTTCGTCTTTCGGAACAACAGTCCCCAAACAAAACAGAACAGATAGAAGGAGATGCATCCGCCGATGAATATTCTCACTAACCAGTCACCGACCGATTCGACTTCGAAAAGATTGGGAACGTTCTCGATCCAGGATCGGAAGATGCCGTCTGCAGAAGCAAGAAGCGCCACGACGACAATCAACAGCGGAGCCGCGATCACAAGGCCCAGTAAGATCTTGCCGAGCTTCCCGCTTAAGCGGCCGCTCCCCTTCTCGATGCGAAACCAACCGGCAAGGATGCCGAAAGGCACCCCTATATGGGTTAACGGAATGAGCAGCCACTGCTTCAACAAGTCGCCGTAAAATCCGAAACGATGCCATGGCTGCGAGCCGCCTCGTGTTAACAGCATGCTTTGAGCAACCATTAGCAGCATTAGCCCCAAAAAATTCAGCGAACGGAACAGTTCATTTGCAAACAAGGCATAGCTGACCGCAAGCGCCGCGATCGGTCCGAACAGCAGCCACCCCGTCTTCGACTGCCCCTTCCATCTATCAAAACCGCCGAGCCTGCCTTTCACCGAATAGAAGAACAAGCCGTAACACAAGGCGACGAATATGGGTACCGACAAACCGAACGTTTGCCTCACGAATAAGTATTGTCCTATGAAACCGAGCAGCAGGGCGATCATCCACATCCGGCTATATCTTTTCAGCCAAGGCGCTGGATCTCTCATCACGCGTGCCTCCCTTTACTTTGCTTTTTCCTAATTTTATTGTAACCTATAAAATAAGAACAAAAAGTGCAATTTGTGAAGTCGTAATTTCATGTTTTAGAAGAAGGGGCTGGCGAATATGAAGATCCGGAGGCATTATATCGCGCTCCGACGCGCCTATTCGTCGATTGCCGACGGAGAGGCCGCACTGACGACCACCTTTGAGCTGGCGGAGCGACTGGCATGCACGACGCGCAATATGGTCATGATCTTGAAGAGGATGGAAAGCGACGGCTGGATCAGATGGGAGTCGCGCCGCGGCAGAGGCAATCGGTCGGAGCTCGTGTTCCTCGTGCCTCTTGAACATATGTTGCTGGAAGAAGCCAAAGAGCATGTAGGGCGCGGCGATCTGCAGGCCGGGCTGGACACGCTTCAGGGGGCGGACGGGCTCGCTGCAAGAGAAACGTTCCAGGATTGGCTGGCGAGCCAGTTCGGATTTCGGTCCCAAGTGGACGGCAAACGCAGGACCGATACGCTGCGCTTTCCGCTGCCCGGCAAGATTGCCAGCCTCGATCCTGCCAATATTCATTATTTTGGAGAATCGCATCTCGTCCACCAGCTTTTCGACGGCCTCGTGCGAATGGACAGCCGCGGCAACGAAGTGCTTCCGCATCTGGCGCATGCATGGGAGTCGGACAACAGCCGGACCGAATGGACATTCTATCTGAGGAAAGGCGTCATGTTCCATCATGGACGGGAGATGACCGCCGCCGATGCGGCCTACTCCATCGAACGCTTGCGCCGGCAAGCGCCGGACGGCTTGTACAGCTGGGTTTACCGCGGGATACAATCCATCGAGACGCCCGACGACACGACTATCCGGTTCCAGCTGATGAAACGGTGCGAGCTGTTTCTACCGTTCCTTGCCACGAACCGCGCTTCCGTCGTGCCGCAGGATGTGTGCGAAGCGGAGGGCGAGCGGTTCGGAGTTGGCAGCCTTGGAGGATCGACCGTAGGCACCGGTCCTTTTCGACTTCTTTCCAGCGACCAGAGAATTTTGACGTTGGAGGCGAATCCGGTTTATTTTCAGGGACGGCCCTTTCTGGACCGGGTTGAATTGTGGACGATGCCGATTCCGGACGGCCAGCCTCATCAGGACAGCAGCGAGCTGCGACAATATCAAGTGATGCACAACGTAAGGATGTTGGAGAACGAGGGTTCCAAGTGGCAGCAAGTCCGGCAGTCCGGCACGACCTGCAAGTTCCTGTCCATGAACGAATTAAAGGACGGCGCGTTGGCTAACCCAAGGCTCCGAAGGCTCCTGAATCGCGCGATCAACCGCGGCGAGCTGCTTCGACTGCTGTCTGGCGACGTTATCGAGGAAGCCACCAGCTTCTGGCTGCGAGCCAGCGGCGGAGACAAGGAAGGCAGACAGGCTCCATCCGTTCCAGAAGCGCTTTTGGAGGGAGAGCTTGAGGAGCTTATCGCCGGTTTGAACAGCTATTACGAGCGCTCTGGCAACAACGCGTTGACGCTGTTGACCATTCCGCAATATGCGGCGGATGCTTCTCTGGTCGCGGAACTGCTGGCAGCGCAAGGCATCCGTCTCGACATCAGGCTTCTGCCGGCGGAGCAGTTCAAGGGCGGCGAACGGATGGAAGCCGACTTGCTGCTGTTCGCGATTATGCTTGACGAATACCGGGAGCTCCGGCTCGTAGATCTGTATACGAGCATGCTGCAGCACATGCCGGATCGCGACGCCTCGGTCATGAACGATAGACTGCGCGCCGTTATGGCGGAGGCCGATCCCGCTGCGCGTGCCAAGCTGTTCATCCGTATCGAGCAGGAGCTTACCGGCCGCGACAGCTTATGCTTCCTTTATCGCAAACATCTAAAGACAGCGTTCCACCCCTCCGTTCAGGGCATAACGCTTGAGTCTTTAAGCTGGGTGCGGTTCAAGGATTTATGGTTTCGATAAGGAAACTTTTGAACACGCACACGTACACGCACTTAAAGGGAGATTGCGATGAAGTCTGTTGGATTCTGCAACATTTTCCCGGGAAATGACGTAAAATGAAAATCGATAAAATTTCAAGATAACAGGAGGTATTACTATGGGAGATCCTTTCGGCGCTCCGGCCGGCTTTGACTTCATGATTACAGTTGTTCCTATTATTATCGTCATCGGCTTCGCGGTCGTTATCGGCGGTATCATCTTCTCAGGGGTCAAACACGCGAAAAACGCAAGTTCGCCCCAAGAAAGCACCTTCGCCAAAATCGTAGCCAAACGGATGGACGTGCGACATCATACGAACCACCATAATCACGGCAACGATGGCATCGGTCATATGTCGTCCTCTTCGCGCACTTATTACTACATCACGCTGGAGTTCGAGAATGGCACGCGCCGCGAATTTCTCGACGTCAAAAATATTTACGGCCTGGTTGCCGAAGGCGACTCCGGCTACGCAGCGACGAAGGGTGAATGGATCGTCGCCTTCGAGCGAAGTGTCGGGTAGCGGAGTGTGGCTGGCAGCTTGAAAAGCTGTTGGTCGGCGAGATTTAGATCGATGTCGCCGGCTTAAATCTTGAAAAGTAGTTGGTCGGCGAGATTTAGATCGATGCCGCCGACTTAAAGCTTGAAAAGCAGCCGGACGGCGAGATTTAGATCGACGCCGCCGACTTAAATCTTGAAAAGCAGCCAGTCGGCGAGATTTAGATCGATGGCGCCGACTTAAATCTTGAAAAGCAGTTGGTCGGCGAGATTTAGATCGATGCCGCCGACTTAAAGCTTGAAAAGTAGCCAGTCGGCGGGATTTAGAGCGATGACGCCGACTTAAATCCTGAAAAGCAGCCGGACGGCGAGATTTAGATCGACGCCGCCGACTAGTATTATTGTAAAATATGGGATTACTAAGGCAGCAGTAGTGGGGGACCGCCTATCAGATATAAATGCAGCAAAAGACAACGGTTTGGTTGCCATAGGATGTAATTTTGATTTCGCACAAAGCGATGAACTTACTCAGTCTGATATCGTTATAAACGACTTGATTGAACGGAAGACACTATTACCAGTAAACAAAAAGGACGACCATTTGTCGCCCTCAAATATGTTATTCATATGCAATACTTACCCCATGTTTAGCCTGTGCATTCGTGAATCCCTCAAACTCTAATTGTTCTATTAAACCCTGCTCTGAGAATGACGAGTATTCAAGATAATCTTTTGCCTTTAGAGCGGCTTGCTCATTCCAATCTGCGTTTACCCGATCAACTGCATATTCGGCATCAGTATTATCGTAACCTTCAAACACTAACTGCTCTATCAAACCTTTCCTTGAAAATGCCGTGTACTCTAGGTAATTCTTTGCTGTACGTACTGCATTGCGTTGGCTTGCTGTTTCTTTGACTGTTGGCTCAGGTGTTGGTTTGACTGTTGGTTCAGGTGTCGCAACAGCTACTTCTACTTTATCTTCAACAACTGCTTCTTTCTTACCTGTCTCACTTGTAGGTTCAGATTTTGTTTCCGACTCCGTTTCGACAACTGATTTGTCAACATCGGCAGTCATATTCGTATCGTCAGAATCTACGCTAAAAGCTACAACCAAGACAATGAATGCAATAAGACCAAATAACATGCTTTTCTTGAGGGTGAAGCTTGGAGAAATCTTTCGCCTAAGTGGTGGGATAATCGCCATCACTATGAAGAAAAGTACTGCAAAGAATGAAAATAGACCGATAACTGCCATGACATAATACACTCCCTTTTCATTTGTATGTAGGACTATTGTATTACACTATACCATAGCAGTTACCAATAAATATACTATTTTCTAGTAAATTGGACGTGCATTCATTGTCGATAAGTGTTTCAAAGCTCCACGCGCAGATCGATGGACTCACCGAAAGGACTCCTTCGCTTGGAAGCTCAAGTACTCGTTACCTGAAGGACTGAAATCTGAATAGAGCTGTACTCCTCAATCTGCAACAATTCAATAGCGCGGCCAACCATTATGCTCATTTATTTAAATTAGGGAAAAATAAAAAAGACTCTTTACGTTAAAGGTGGGTTATTTGTGGAGCAATTGTCAAATTATCTACACGTTCAATCCATCGCTAAATCCACAATAATCGAGTTAAAGAATGTAATTAAAGAAGGCATTTCAGAACGTGAAATTGTTTGTATAACCGAAGACATTATGAGAGCCAATGGCGTAAATAGTTTTTGGTATCATGGTATAGGGGCATTTGTTCACGTTGGAAAGAGAACAACCATTTCCGAATCAGGCAAGGGTTATGAGCCTTCGGAAATATTAGTCGGCAGGAATGATATCGTAACTGTAGACCTTAGTCCGGAGTTTAATACCTATTGGGGCGACTATGCCCGAACGTTTATTATCATTGATGGGAAGGCTGTAGGCGTAGATGCATTAGAATGTAGCAATAATGAATTTGAGCTTATGGATGGGGTTAAAGTTGAAGAGAACCTGCATAACATATTTATGAACTATATCAAACCTGACATGACTTTTGAAGATGTCTACCTGCATATGAATGAGGTAATAAACCAGCTCGGTTATATTAACCTTGATTTTGCTGGGAATTTGGGCCATACAATTGAGTTTAATAAGGACAACAGGAGATATTTTGAGTCGGGAAATAAGACTAGGCTGAGTGAAGTAACCCTCTTTACATTTGAACCACATATTAAGCATAGGAGCTTAGAATACGGATTTAAGAGAGAGGATATTTATTATTTCCTCGATGGCAAATTGTTTGTCTTATAAAGATAAAGACTGAACAAATATAGGGGTAACTCGGCGCGCAATCCTCATTCGAAGTTGTTGCATCATTTCCTAATCGACAAAAAACAGCCTATAGAGGCGGGAACCATTCTTCCCGCTTCTCATAGGCTGATTATTTTCTCCATGCAGTAGCTGGACTCGCATTCCGCATATTCTCCGAACCTATCGATCTCGTAGAAACCTTGCTTTCGGTAGAAACCGATGGACTCGAATTGAGGCTCTCCCGTTTCCAGCCGAAGCCTCGAATGCCCCCGCTCAGCTGCACGCTTCTCCAGAAACCGATACACCTTCCCCGCCCTGCGAACATCCGGTACTACGTAGAAGCGCTTCAACTCTGCAGTGTCGCCGTCCAGGCTCCGAATTCCGCCGCAGCCCACGGGTCGGCCCTCCAGGTACGCCACGGCGAAAACCATGCTTGAAGTAGAAGGGTCCGAGAAGTCCACGCCGAATATTTCGCCTGGCGGATACAAGCCCGCCAGGTAATCGTCTAGCTGTGCGATCAACATGGACAAACACTCGTCATTCGCGGACACTTCCCTCACGACAACACGCGCACTGTTCTGTGCACCTTCCTTTAAGGCGGCACCAGGCGCATCTGGATGGACGAATTCCATTACTGCCGCGCCAGTCGCATCTGAATGGCCGGATTCATTCATTTCGACAGGCGAATCCGGCTGACTGGATTCCTTCGTTGCGATAGGCACATCCGGCTCGCCGGATTCCCTTACGGCGGCACCAGGCACATCTGCCTCGCCGGATTCCCTCACGGCCGTACCATGCACATCTGCCCGTCTATATACATGCCCGGTCGCAGGCGCATCTGCCTGTCCATCTTCATTCCCGGTCTTAGACGCATCTTGCTGCTCCGCGTCCCTCCCCGGCTCATCCACGCGCCATTGTCTCCTCGAACCATTCGTAGCCAAATCCGACTTGCTCCGGCTTATGCGAGTCGGAGCCGTACACGCAAGCAATGCCGCGTTTCGCGCACTCCGCAAGGAACCATTCCGGTACATAAGGTTTCCCGCAAGTAGCCACGCGCATCCCCGCCATGTTGACGTCAACGCCTACGCCGGACGACTCCAGCAATGGCAGCAGGCCCTCCAACCGGCGGCGAATCAATTCTTCGCTAATCTCCGGCAGCTCCGTCCGGAACTTCTCGATCAGGTTGATATGTCCGATCCGCTTGCGCATCGGCAGCTTGGCGGCTGCACGAATCGCCGCTTCTACATGATTGTAATATTCGTTCGCTACCTCATCCATCGTGCCATAATGGGCGAGCAGATGCCGACGAAAGTCCTCCGCGGTGAAATCGATGCAGCGCATGCCGCCGACGCCGGGCAAATAATGCACGGAGTAGACAACATCCTCGAGCTCGTTCCCCCATCTCTCCAGCAGTTCCTCCGTGAACGAAGACGCCCCCGGCAAATAATCGATTTCCATACCGATAGTCACTTCGATTTTCTCTTCGTACTTCGCTTTCATTTCTTTAACGTAAGCCAGATAGTCCGGCATCTCGTCCATCGACATCGCAAGCTCTTCCATCAGCTTAGGATCGTCGATCCAGCCTGCCGGAAGCGGCGGGTGTTCGCTAATGGTGTAACGCTGGAATCCCAGCTCGATCGCCCTGTCCAAATACAATTCCTGCTTCGCATCGCTTCCGTGATAACAGAACCGCGTATGCGTATGTCCATCCCATTTCAACATAACCCATGCACTCCTTCCATCCTGCTTGCCCGTTTTTTCAGTTATCTTTGCACTCCATTACACTCGTACCATAGCGTACCATGAGTCCGCGCTAAGGTACAATCCGACTTTCATCAAGATGCGGCAACGTTTTTTCCTCCCATGCAGGAATTAAGGCCTATTCTGTCGAATAGACAGGGTTGTGCAAGAGTAGGATTGAAGTAGGAGGTCCAGGAGCCTAAATGAAACGGTTATCCAAGCTATTTACTTTCGTCATTATTCCCGAAGCGAACCAATCCGTAAAACGTTTTACCGTAAGCGGATACATACTAGTAATCGTACCGTCGGCCATCGCCTTGCTGGCAATTTGCGCGGCTATATTCATCTCCTTGTTCAGCGGCAGCGCTGCGAAGCTCGCACATCTGCAGGCTCGGCTTGATCTATCGCAGTCTGGTTACGAAAAGTCGCTGCAGTTCAAAAACGACCGTATTGCTGCTCTGGAAGCCGATCTAACGACTCTGTCGGCACAAGCCGATCAGATCGAAAACAAGATAAGCGAAATTGCGGAGTTAGAGAGCCAATTGAAAGAAATCGTCGGCATCCAATCGACGGACGTACATATCTCCTCAGCAAATAGCATGCCCCTGAGCGAAGGAGGACAAGGCGGCGAAGAATTCAGCCTGATGCAATCGGCTGAAGCATCTTCCCTTGCGAATCGCACCGGGCAGGAGTTCGACCTGCTCGCAAGCCTCATGGACGAGCTGAAACCCAGCTTGGAAGCAACCAAGTCCGCTATACTAAAGCACCAGCAATTGCTGGACATTACCCCGACGATCTGGCCTTCGGACAATCGGAAAATCACCTCAACCTTCGGCGTTAGACGAGATCCTATATCCGGCCGTTCCGCCGTTCATAACGGATTGGACATCGGCGGCAATCGCGGCGATCCCATCTACGCTGCGGCAGACGGCGTTGTCACCTTGTCGGAGAGAACCTATCCGCAGGGCAACAATATTTTGATCGATCATGGGAGAGGCATCGAGACTCGTTATCTCCATCTTAACGCCAGACATGTAGAGGTAGGCGACAAGGTGCACAAAGGCCAGTTGATCGGCGAGCTCGGCAACACGGGGCGCAGCACGGGCCCCCACTTGCATTATGAGGTTATCGTAAACGGCACGCATGTCGACCCTACTCCCTATATCCAAGAGGACAGAGAGGAACGTGAGTAAACATGTTCAAGAGCAAATCCGGATCGGGCAAGATTAACCCGGATACGACAGATACGCTCATCGGGGAAGGTACGATCTTCGAGGGCAAGCTTCGCTCCGAAGCAAGCATTCGCATCGAAGGCAGCATTATCGGGGATATTTCCTCTAACGGAGATGTCATTATCGGGGAGAATGGCGTTGCCAACTCCAATTTAAGCGCCCGCGACCTCGTGCTTGCAGGACAGCTAAACGGCGATGCCGAGATACGCGGCAAGCTGACCATCAGCTCCACGGGCGTGCTTAACGGCAATATTACGGCAGCCTCGCTCATCATCGAGTCGGGCGGCGTCTTTAACGGCAGCTGCAAGGTGACAAGCACGAAGCCCGAGGCCGTCCAGCCGGTCAAAGCAACATCCTGATCGGTTAGGTCCAGACGCAAGAAGAAACGTATATAAGTCAAGAAAACCTCTTCCTTGTTTAAAGGGCCTGCGAGCAGATGTCCTTCACCCTAGGAAGAGGTTTTTTATAGCTTAGAAATTGTTGTAGATCCGCTGCGCGGTGACTTTGCCGCTGGCCACGTCATCCGAAGTGAAGCCGGATACCGCGTTGCCAACTTTGAACTCTTTGCTGACGAGCTGTTCGGAAGCTTCGGGCGCATTAGGGCCCGGGATGCCGTATTCCGTCTCATCCGTTACCGATACCCACAGATCGCCCACGCGGAAGCTCTTGCCGTCCGCTGCCACTTCTTCGATTACCCCGTCGATGTTAACGACGGCTTTGCCGGAGCTAGGAGGAGCCGGCTGCTGCGAATCCACTACGCCGTTATTCGTGCCCGGCGCCGGCACGTTGCCGCCGTCGTTGCCTCCCCAAGCTACAATGCCTGCCGCCAGCACCGCGCAAGCCGCCACGCCTACCGACCATGCTGCCCATTTGTTCTTTTTCGTCGTGTTCACTGTATTCATTCTAATCTCTCCTTTGAGTGTTCCATCGGCTTCCATCTTGTGTTGTTCTCTTTCCAGCATCGCTATGGTACGTTCCCGAAAGTCCTCGCTCATCTTCAGCTTGGATAATGCCTCCTTGTACCCTGGTTTCTTCATGCCTGTCCTCCTCCTATTACGCTTCTCAGCATCTTGCGTCCGCGCGCGAGCCATGTTCCGACGGTCGCGGGTTTGGAATGCAGCATATCCGCGATCTCTTCCAGCGAATATCCTTCGTAATAATGAAGGTGGATCGGGACCCGGTACTTTACGTCCAAGGACATCACTTCCTGCAAAACCGTATGTTCGTCCCGCGTAAGCTCGCCCAGATTGTCCGGCATTGCCGCGCGTCTCCGGAACCATCCCGACTTCAACCTGTTCTTGCACTTATTGATCGTCGTCCGGATCAGCCAAGCCTTCTCGTGTTCGCCGCTCGCGAAGACCGGAGCCGACTGCAAATAGGCCAGAAACACATCTTGCGCGACTTCTTCCGCATCCGACATGTTCTTTAGATAGGAGAAAGCTACCTTGACCAGATTGTCCGAATAGTTGATGACGGCGTTGCGAGCCGCTTCCCCTCGCTCAGATAAATCCTGCACCTGTTGTCCCTCCTTCACTACTAACACAATCCAACATGTCTTTATTTTTCACAGAGCCCAATAAAGTTTATTAGTATCAATGGACAATGGGCGAAAAGGGATGAAGTCCGATCTTAAACAAAACTTTATATTCCTTTTACATTGCCAGCACATTTCAGGGGTAGACTAGGGGCAATAGATGGCATTAAGCCTAGTCATTTAACGCTCATACCCGGTAGGTATCCTTATGAATCTCATAATTCGCAATGCCTCGATCTTAATTATTGCAACCGCCACTTTGCTGGGAGGGCTGTTTAACCCTCCATACGTGGAACCAGCAGCGGAATCGGCGGTCGTTCCCAGCGTCGAGATCCTTCGCGCCGGAGACGGCGCCGTTCCGATCGAGCATGCGCAGCTCGGGGCACTTGATTTCTCCCAAAAAACATCTATCGAGAGAAACGGCCAGGTTTATGTGCCGATCCGCGAATACGTGGAAAAACATAGCGGACAGCTCTTTTATAATCGAGAGACTGCATCTGCCGATATTACGGTAGGCGCGGTCTCCTTCTCGCTGCTGTTTGAGGAAGGCAGCATCATGCATAACGGGCATGTTTTGAAAGGCGGATATTTCGTCCAAGACGGCCTTGCCTATATAAATGCAGAACATCTTGCCGTTATGATGAACGGCCAACTCGCTTTTTCTCCAGCTTAACTGCAGAACCTTTTCAGTCACTCTACGCCATAATCCATCTGCTCCGCCATATCCGATAATTTGCGTCAGCATCACCAGCGCTAAACAAGTACACAAAAAAACCACAGCATTACGCCCGAGATGAGCGTACCTGTGGCTTGAATATACTTTCTGATTAACGCGGCGGTTATATACATTTATCTATTTCCGCTAGGCCGTCTGCGACACGACCACTCCGCCAGCTTCCAAGGCCGCAACCCGTTCCAGCAGCATGATTCCGCTAAGCTGGGTGCTCAGCGTGACCCGCTCCGACGGGAGGGAAGACCAATCCGTGTGGAAGACGTTGCGCTCTATATCGCGCGCCCAGCTCCACAGGCTGTTCGCATTGGACAGGAGCAGCTCCTCGGCTTCCGACCTCCCGGGCGCTACCAGGGCGAGCTCCGCCAAATAACGGACCAGTATGCCTTTAAACAAACCGCCGTCGCCGTCGCCTTCGTCCGATGCCCCTCCCATATGATTGTTCCAGCCTGTCTGGATATCCTCCCATAATAGAAGCGCCGCTTCCTTAAATCGTACTATGCCCGTCGCTTCGTATGCGCGCAGCCAGGCAATCACCATCCACTCCATGTCGTCGTACAGCTCGTTCGGGCAAGCCGTCGTACAAGGAATCCAGCCTTTGCACGTAAGCAACATTCTTTGCCTCCGCTCGCTAGAGCGGAGGCCGGTATTTATGTCTGCCTATTGTATATTAGGACGCCATGGCGTCTAATCTGTCTTGCTCCGCTATGAATAACGAATTGTTCCGACCGGTAAAGACAATACTAAACAGGCAGCTTAGCACGATTGCAACTTGTTTCATCACTCGCTTGTCCATCATGTCACTCTCCTTTTGTCTCTGGCCTATGACCTTATCTTATAGCAGATTTGGTGCATCAACCATCGAACTTGCTTGCAGGAGCATGACATTATTGTAAGACTTCCGCGTACAAGCTTACTTACGACAGACGCGATAACAACGTAAGCCAAGTCATTGCGGTCATACTTGTCGGCGAACACGATTTTTTTGTCCATCCTGCCCTCACTCCTCTTCTCTTTGCCAATAGCTGCATTTTGCCATACCGATGATCAAGTGGAACGGACTGGCGCAGCTCGTGTTTTTTGGGTCCTGCGCAACCTTTCGGAGGGATATACGTCTGATTGAAAGGAGTGATATTATCTAACAAAGGTGGTAAAAAATGATGTCTACAGACAACTCTGCTCATAAACGCGCAGCTAAGAGCATGACCAAGCTGTTGCTGGCTTCCGCTATCGCGTTCGGAACAATTACAGCCGGAGATGCCGCACCGACGTATGCAGCCGAGACGGCTTCCGTCAAGCTTGCCGACAGCAAGCAAGCGGTTGAACGGGCCAAAAGCTTGAACCTGCTGCCGGAAGGCGCGACCGTCACGAAATCGAGCAAGCGTCACACCGGCGAGTGGGAAATTGTTTATAGCACGGATGAGAAGAACAAAAACATACAGGACCGTCATTTCGGAGAGATATGGCTCAGCGCGGAGAACGGAGAAGTGCTGCTATATAAAGCGAGCATGTACAACAATGTCGCCTCATCCGGAGAGCAAAAGCTATCTTTCACGGATGCGGTAATCATCGCGGATCAATACTTGAAAGAGCGAACATGGAAGCTTGGCGGCGACACCTGGATTCATGACTTCTTTCCTCGCACCAATTACGTCGATTGGCGCGATGTCGATCCAGATGGCGGTCCAGTATCCGAAAAACGCCATCATTCGGTATCCTATCACCGGGCTCATGAAGACATACGTTATGAGAACAACTATTTGCATTTAAACGTCGATCACGCAACCGGCAACGTTCAATCCTATAATCTTTTCTGGGAGAAAGCGATTTTTGAATCGAGCGCCAACATGATTCCCTTCGACACGGCCGCCAAAAAAATGTTCAGCGAAGTGACGCCATTCCTGAGCTGGAACGAAAATACGGGCAAGAAGCTCGTCTACTCCCTGCATGATTATTACGTGGTGGATGCGGCCGGTAAATTATCAGCGCTTCACAACCGGGAAACGCCGCCTTTCACGGACAAAATCAAGCCCCAGTATGAGGCTCGGCTCGCGAAGCTTCGTCTGCTGTCCCTGTATGAATTGGAGCGGGTTTACTTATGGGACGGCAATAGCTATAAGCCTTTCGGCAATAACTATAAGCCTTATTATAAGCTCCGTATCAAGCCGGATGTTCCAGTGTTCTCGGCGCCCTATAACGCCATCCATCCTTCTATCGATGCGAATACAGGCGAATGGAGTGATTTCCTGAACGCCCCTGTTACCGAACCGTTCCCGCCTGTCGGCGATTGGCTGATCGATAATGCCGTTCCGGCCGATGCGGTCGGCTACAAGGCCGCGGTCGTCTGGGACCGCGAGCTGCTAAAGCTTGCGAACGAGCCTATCATTCAGAACGGCTATACGCTGGTGCCGTTCCGCGAGCTGCTCACCAAGCTTGGCGCCAGCATTTCGTGGGATCCCGCGAAACGTATCGTGAAGGCGAGCAAAAACGGCATCACTGTTGAGCTGACGATCGACTCCGCAACGGCTGTTATAAACGGCAAGGCGCAGAAGTTCGATGCCCCGGCGCGAATTACCGGCGGTCGAACCTTCATCCCAGCGCGGCTTGTGCTCGAAACGTTCGGCGCGAAGGTCGGCTGGAATGCGGATTCCAGACTTGTGCTGGTC
>Ga0160445_100532_pt1 | contig 17805 bp, 12 predicted proteins | sample HID1972M_E1MG_FD_108215 | JGI IMG/M metagenome (GOLD analysis project Ga0160445, IMG submission 108215) | Enriched pill bug-associated microbial communities from UW Madison campus, WI, USA - HID1972M_E1 MG | ecosystem: Host-associated > Arthropoda: Insects > Digestive system > Unclassified ... | reverse complement strand
GCTACGGTTACCATTCAACCGGAATCAATTATTGTTTATACGAATGATTATGTATAATCCAGTTTCAACCTATCGTATTCAATTTAATAAGGCATTCTCTTTGGCGGATTTTGAAGAAACTATGGGGTATCTTCAAAAATTAGGTGTGAATACAATCTATGCTTCTCCAATCTTTGAATCTGCACCAGAAAGCGCTCATGGTTATGATACCGTAAACCCTCATAAGATAAATCCTGAAATAGGCTCATTAGACGAACTTGAAAGGATTTGTAAAAAATTAAGGGATCAAGGTATAGGTTGGATACAAGATATAGTGCCTAACCATATGGCGTACCATTCTAATAATGAATGGCTAATGGATGTGCTTGAAAAAGGTGATCGGTCAGCATTTAAATGCTTTTTTGATCTGTTCTATGCTGACCAATCTTTTTTTGATCGCCCTATTATGGTCCCATTTTTAGGCTCAGATTTGAACAGTGTACTTGAAAAAGGTGAATTGCGCATTGTATACGAAAAAAGCAAGCTAAAATTTAGTTATTTTGATAGGACCTGGCCTCTTCGTCTTCGTTCTTATTCAATGGTTCTTAAGAATTTACAGGAAGCTGACTCTGAACTCGTTGAGCATGTAAACAAGGTTGACCAGATAGACAAGATTAAAGACGCTATAAATTATTCAAATGCCTTAAATAAATTTCAAAATAAATTAGCTTTCCTTACTAAAAAGCCTGTTATAAAAAAATGGTTGCAAAAACAGCTGACCGAAATAAACCAAGATAAGGAGATGCTAAATCAAATTGTCATCCAACAAGAATATCGTTTATGTTTTTGGCAAGAGACTGATCTTCGTATCAACTATAGACGTTTTTTTACAGTAAATGGCTTGATCTGTTTAAATATGCAGCATGCTAAGGTCTTTGAATATTATCATCAGTTTATTAATGTTTTGCTTGAGAAGCAGCTTTTTCAAGGATTACGTATCGACCATATAGACGGTTTATTCAATCCCGAAGAATATTTACATCAATTAAGAAAGGTATGTGGTGATGAAACCTATTTGACTGTAGAAAAAATTCTGGAAGCCGGTGAAGAACTGCCAAAAGACTGGCCCATACAGGGAACTACAGGATATGATTTTCTTGCTTTGGTCAATAACCTTTTCACCCAAAAATTTAATGAACCTTATTTTACTACTTTTTATGCGCAGTTAAGTGATAATCATTTAAGTATCTCCAAGCAAATATTGGAGAAAAAACGAAACATTCTCTATCAACATATGGGAGGGGAACTACAGAACCTCTGTGACTTATTTTTAAAGTCTGAACTTCTTGATAAGAAGAGGTTCGCTGAATTTGATATCAATCATATAAAAAAAGCTATTGGTGAATTTCTTGTCCATTGTCCGGTTTATCGTTATTACGGTAATTCATTTTCTTTGATATCCCATGAAACTTCTGCTCTGCAACAGGTATTTAATGAAATCCGAAAGAACACAAATGATATTGGGTTAGCTGTTGATGTATTGGAAGATGTTTTATTAAATAAAGTACAGAAAAATAATAAAGAATATAAAAGCAGGGCACTCCATTTTTATCAACGCTGCATGCAATTTTCTGGTCCGTTAATGGCTAAAGGAATAGAGGATACATTAATGTATGCTTATTCCAGGTTCATAGGTCATAATGAAGTAGGGGATTCCCTCTGCTCCTTTGGTATCTCACCGGAGAACTTTCACCAAAAGATGATAGAGCGACAAGAAAAATGGCCATTGTCACTTAATGCAACATCTACCCATGATACCAAGCGTGGTGAAGATGTTAGATCACGGTTAAATGTTCTCACTGATCTAGGAACAGCTTGGTTTGCTACCATTAAAGAATGGCAGGAACTGAACAAAGATTTAAAGGGAAATGATTTTCCAAATAACAACGAAGAATACTTTATCTATCAAACACTTATCGGTTCTTATCCAATGCCAGGGCAGGATGGTAGTGACTATGAAAATCGGATTCAAGAATATCTTAAGAAGGCCTTTCGGGAGGCTAAGCAACATTCGAATTGGACAGAGCCCAATGAAGGTTTTGAAGCGTTAATAAAAGAATTTACAGTTGGCTTATTAGATAAAAGCCGCCCGTTTTGGAAAAATTTTGAAGAGTTGCACCACCGTTTGTCTGACTTTGGTATAATTAATTCTCTGGCACAAGTACTATTGAAGTTCACTTGTCCGGGTATTCCAGACATTTATCAAGGATGCGAATTATGGGATTTAAGTTTGGTTGATCCCGATAACAGACGCGCTGTTGATTATGAGCAAAGGCAACAATGGTTAGACGAGATTAAAGCTTATGAAGGAACAATAGCGAATAAAGTATCTGAGTTATGGGAAAGCAGATATAGTGGAAAGATTAAATTATGGCTTGTTCATATTCTTTTAAATGAACGGAAAATTCAACATGATGTTTTTACATACGGCGGTTATATACCCTTACAGATAAAAGGCCGTTACAAAAAACATGTTATTGCCTTTGCGCGCAAAGGCAATAAAACATGGTACATTATTGCTGTGCCTATCCATTTAATACACTTGAATAAGGGTAAGGAAAAAGAACTTAAAGATTTAGATTGGGAAGACACTCGGATTATTATTCCTACAGAAGCTCCATACCAATGCGAAAACCTGTTCATGGATACTCAGTTTAGAAGGAAAGAATCCATTTTCTTAAATGAAATTTTTAATGGTTTACCTCTTGCTCTTCTAAAGTTAGAGAAAGCTGATAATAATAGGTCTGCCGGAGTTTTGATGCATATTTCTTCGCTGCCTGCACCTTTTGGAATAGGGGACCTTGGACCAGGGGCTTATGATTTTTCAAACTTTCTGAGTAAAACCTGCCAACGCTATTGGCAAGTTTTACCCCTTAATCCTATAGAATTATCAAATGGATATTCTCCTTATAGTTCAAATTCGAGTATGGCTGGAAATACTTTATTTATTAGTCCAGAATTACTCGTTAAGGAAGGCTATTTAAAAAGTGATTCTTTAAAAGGTTATTATTTGCCTTCAGAAAATAAAGTAGATTATCAACGTGCTGAACGTATAAAAAACAAGTTGCATGATTTAGCTTGGGACTATTTTTCCAATAATGAAAATACATTTCCATCTGGCTTTAGGACATTTTGTGAACAGGAAACTTATTGGTTAGGCGACTATGCACTATATGCTGTTATAAAACAACAACAAGGCGGTAAACCTTGGTATGATTGGCCGGATAAGTATAAATTCCGGGATACAGAGGAGTTGCATGCTTTTTCGAGCGAACATCGATTACCAATTGACAAAGCCAAATGGTTGCAATATGTTTTCTCAAAACAATGGAAAAACCTTAAAGCTTATTGTAATCAGCAGGGTATTAAACTTTTTGGCGATCTTCCGTTTTATGTAAGTTATGATTCGGTAGACGTTTGGGCTCACAAAGAACTTTTTAGTATTGATAATAAGGGAAATGTAGTTGGAATGGGCGGTGTGCCTCCTGATTATTTTAATGAAAACGGCCAATTATGGGGAATGCCTGTATTCCGTTGGGATGTCCTTAAAAAACAGCATTATAAATGGTGGTTACAGCGTATTGGTAAAAATTTAGAAATGTATGATTTGCTTCGGTTGGATCATTTTAGAGCTTTTTCTGCCTATTGGGAAGTGCCTAACGGCGAAACAACCGCTATTAAAGGAGAATGGAAAGCGGGTCCGGGCATAGCGTTCTTTAATGCATTGATTGAAGAATTTGGTGAACTTCCATTGGTCGCAGAAGATCTTGGTGATATTGACGAAGCTGTGTATGCTCTCAGAGATAAATTCAAATTACCGGGCATGAAGGTTTTACAATTTGCGTTTGGTGACGATTTATCAGTTTCTGATTACGCTCCACATAATTATACCTCCAATTTCTTTGTGTATTCAGGAACGCATGATAATAACACAACAAAAGCTTGGTTTAAAGAGGATGTAACTACTGCAATAAAAAAACAAATAAAAGAATACACAGGTATTAAGGTTCGGAAAAATAACATTCATGAAATAATTATTCGCCTTGCATTTTCTTCGGTTGCTAAAACAGCAATCGTGCCTTTACAAGACCTTCTTGGGCTAGGGAAAAGGGCAAGGATGAACACACCTGCTTCCTTAGCTGGAAATTGGCTATGGCGACTAAAAACTGAGCAATTATCTGGTTCTTTACTGAGGCAGCTAAAAATATGGACAAAGCTTTATAACAGAGAGTGAAGGTCTTAGTTTCTTTATTTAATGCCAATACGTTATATACTCGTTTATTGTAAGAGTTAGTTGAACTAAATACGTGTCATCTATGTATGCTGATTGTTCAATACCTTTCATTATGTAGATAAATACCTAAATAAAATATGGGAAGTACTTGATTTATTGATTTCTAAAGTTTGGGCAACATATTTGTTAATAGTACAATCAAATAACAAATTGTTTTTTTAATCCTAAACCCTACGAAAATGAAGTTCGAATTTGAATCCCTAGTGTCAAACCACACTCCAGCATTAAAAACATATGCATTGCATTTCACACGTGATGAACAAGATGCGGATGATTTAGTGCAAGATACTGTCCTTAAAGCGATGACTTATAAAGAAAAATTTATTCAGGGTACAAATTTAAACGGTTGGCTTTATACCATTATGAAGAATACCTTTATAAACAATTACCGACGAATTGTAAAAATCAGTGGAATTGTTACCAAATCAGAAGAGATCTCTTCTGCAAATTTAGCCTATAGTTCCACACAAAATAAAGGGGAAAATAAATTTGTGATGGATGATATTAAAGACGCCATGGATAAATTATCCGAGGACTATTATATCCCTTTTACAATGTATTTTGAAGGTTATAAATATCAGGAAATTGCCGATCATCTTCAAATCCCCATAGGAACGGTTAAGACACGTATTCATGTAGCACGGAAATTGTTAAAAAAATCGCTGAAGTCTTATAACTATAACTTTAATGCTCAACCTTCAAGCGTTGCTAATGTTAGTTTTTAGAACCTTTAACTATAGCTCTCAACCGATTGAAAAGTTAATATTAATCCATTAATAAATAGGGTTGAATACATTCAATCAATGCCTATTTATTAATGGATATTATGCGATTAAAAACAAATTACATTTTTCTTTGAGGAACTGTCCATAGGTAAATGGTAGCTCCGTCAACTACTTCCGATTTTTCAGGCTCCCAATCTCCCATTGTAAATGCATGCGATACAATTCGGGTTCCTGGCTTAAGAGCCAAGATTTTTGGTCGCAATTTCATATTTACATCTGGTAATAGGTATAAGGTAATAACAGTAGCCTCGCTTAAATCGGTATCAAAAAGGTTAGCATTTGTAAAGGTTACCTTATCGCTGACCCCAGCATTTTCAGCATTCACTTTGGCTTCTGCAATACGTTCAGGATCGATATCAAAACCTTTACCTGTTGCACCATATTTTTCAGCGGCTGTAACTACGATACGGCCGTCGCCACAACCCAGGTCATATAATACATCGCCTGCTTTTACATTGGCTATTTTGAGCATAGCATCAACCACAGCTGGCCGGGTTGGTACATAAGGAACATCCAACGCAGGACGATTTTGTGCAACGACATACGTTGTGGCACAAATAAATAAAAGCATTGAGCTAATGAAAATTTTTAGTGATTTCATGATTTTTTTGTTTAAGGATGAATGGTTAGGATGATTTTTTCTTGTTTTAGGGTTTTTCTTGTTTCTAACTTCTTTATTAGGATTAGCAGTATAATTCCTATAAGCAATACACCAATACCTACCAAAGCACCCATACCAGTATACATGACGCTTGAATATAAAAGATAAGCACTGCTTAAACAAAAAATTAAGGGTGTAATGGGATAGAAGGGTACACGAAACGGCCTGTAAGTATTTGGTTCCTTTTTTCGCAATACAAACAATGCGATACCTACCAGCAAAAAGAAAAACCAGAAAACAGGTGCAGTATATTCAATAATAGTTTCAAATCCGCTGCGTGTTATTAATCCCAGACTTATTAAAGCCAAAGATATGGCAGCTTGCAACAAAAAAGCGTTTACAGGACCTGACGTTTGATTGTTCCATTTCCCAAGAAAAGAAAACACTCGATAATCATTGCCTAACGCATAGTTGGTTCTTGCGCCTGTAAAGATGGTTGCGTTGGCCGAAGTGAGCGCTGAAATAGCCACCAATACACCAATAAGCCAAACACCTGTTGTGCCCCAGGCAAGTTCCATTAAATCAGCTCCAACTGCTTTTGATTGAGCCATTCCATTGTGTCCTAGTGCTTTAAGGTATGCAATATTCATTAAAAAATAAACTATTGTTATTATGGCCAAGCTAATTATTAATACTTTGGCCATTCGCATTTTGCCCGGTTTTAATTCGGCTGATATATAAGCAGCTTCGTTCCATCCACCAAAGGTGAGCAATACAAACACCATCGCTAAACCCATAAAACTTCCGGATGTGTTGGTCGTTTCTGAAACGGTTATAGCGGTTTCAGCATGTTCAGGTATAAAAAACAGTCCGGCTACGACAATCATCAAGGCACCACCTACCTCTGCTATTGTAAATATTTTTTGTGCCGCTGTACCCAAGCCAATACCTGCAATGTTAATTGCTGTAAGCACAATAACAACAAGTGCAGCGTAAATAATGGAAGAAAACTCTCCAAGGCTGTAAATCTGAGTGAAATAATCACCAAAAATATAAGCCAGTAAAGCAATGGAACCGGTTTGTATAATACTCATTCTGGCCCAGGCAAAAAGGAATGCAGGTTGTTTGCCATAAGCTTTCCTGATAAAATGATAATCGCCTCCTGCGTTCGGAAATGTTGTTGTGAGTTCTGCATAGCAAAGAGCACCCATCAAAGAAACCACGCCACCTAATATCCAGGCGAGCAGAAACATCGTATCGTCGCTGGTATTTGCGGCTACAAGGGATGGAGTGCCAAAAATGCCTGCACCTATTACAATACCTACAATAATTGCGATGGCATCGGTTAAACTTAATTGTTGTTTGGGTAATGCGGTTTGAATGGTCTCTTTTTTCATATTAATTTAAGTTTGAGGCCTTGGATATTATTAAACTATTTTAGATAAATAATGTTCTGTATAATAACTAGTTATGTTTATTATAAACAATATTGTTACAATAATAGTTATCCTGTTCATTAAAAAGCTGTTGAATCATACCTTTCATTGATTGGTCAATTTGATATATAAGACTTTGTTTTTAAGCAGTTTAGCCTTTATTTCGTTTTCTAAGGTTAGAATTAGTCATTATCTCTTAACTTTGTACGCTCAATAAAAAGCATAAAAAATGAATCCTAAAATTTGGCTTTCTTCACCGCATATGGGTGGGAACGAACGGAAATATGTTAACGATGCATTTGATACTAACTGGATTGCTCCACTTGGCCCTCATGTAAATGGTTTTGAAAATGATTTAGTTGCTTTTACAGGTGCAAAATATGCCGCTGCGTTAAGTGCCGGAACAGCTGCAATCCATTTAGCTTTGATTTTGATCGGTGTAAAACCAGGTGATGAAGTAATTTGTCAAACCATGACCTTTTCCGCATCTGCAAATCCAATTGCCTACCTCAATGCTGTTCCGATTTTTGTGGATAGCGAGCGAGATACCTGGAACATGGACCCTGTTAAATTACGTGAGGCCATTAAAGATCGTTTTTCGAAAGGAAAAAAACCTAAAGCTATTATACCCGTGCACCTTTATGGTATGCCAGCAAAAATGGATGAAATTTTAGCAGTTGCAAAAGAGTATGACATCCCTGTTGTGGAAGATGCTGCTGAAGCATTGGGATCTACATTAAACGGCCAGGCTATGGGTACATTTGGTGATTTAGGAATTCTTTCTTTTAATGGAAATAAAATTATAACTACTTCTGGTGGCGGCGCTCTACTATCTAATAATGAGGGCTATATTGAAAAAGCACGTTTTTTGGCTACGCAAGCTCGTGATAGTGCTCCTCATTACGAACATAGCCATATTGGTTATAACTATAGAATGAGCAATATATGTGCTGGTATTGGTAGAGGGCAAATGGAAGTGTTGAATGATCGTGTTGCTAAACGCCGTAAAAACTTTGAATACTATAAGGATCATTTAGCAGACTTTGAGGGAATTTATTTCTTAAAAGAACCTGAAGGGTATCATTCAAATAGATGGCTGACTGCCATTTTGATTGACCCTGCTAAAAGTGGTACCAACCGCGAGGAAATCCGCTTCCAATTGGAAAAAGATAATATTGAAAGTCGGCCACTTTGGAAACCAATGCATATGCAACCTGTTTTTACAGATTCACCGTACTATGGCTCAGGTGTATCTGAAGAACTATTCACCAATGGATTATGCATCCCTTCAGGATCTAACTTAACGGAAGAAGATTTGGAACGTGTGGTTTTAAAATTCAAAGAGGTGTTAGCAAATAAGGTAAGCGGATGATTTTTTAAACTGTTTAAATTAGACAAGCAATTAAATAATTAAACCTTGATTTTTTCTGCAGGGTCCGGCGGGGTATCAGGATCAATATCCACTTCAATTACGCAAGGTTTGCTGGAAGCGAAAGCTTTAGATAATACACTTTCCAGTTCATCTGGATGACTGCATTTATATCCTTCAGCTCCACAGGCTTCTGCGATTTTTGCAAAATCGATTGGCTGTAAGGCGATGCCATATCTTTCATTACCAATTTCCTCTTGTTCAAAACCATCGAGAATAAGGGCATTATTCTTAAAAACGATTGTTTTTACCGGTAAATTATAGCGTACGGCGGTTGCCATCTCTCCCATGAGCATGGTAAAACTACCATCTCCAACCATTGCAATGCACTGTCTTTTTGGAAAAGCTAACTGCGAAGCAATAGCATAGGGTAGTCCTGGGCCCATACTAGCAAGGTTACCACAAACGGTTATTTGCTGATCTTGTTTAATTGGTAAATGTCTTGCGGTAAATATTGTGTGAGCGCCTGTATCAATTGAAATGTGTGCATTATCTTTTATTAAACGACCCACTTCTTTTACAAGGAACGGTGGTTTGATAGGAGTTGAATTATCATTTTCTAGTTTTGACAGGGTTTTTCTCCAATCGCTCATTCGTTTTTGGGCAAGTTCAAGAAAGCTTCTATCGGTATGCCTCTTTAATTTAGGCAGCAGTTCTTTTAATGTTGCCTGCGTATCGCCGATAAGTCCGAGTTGCACAGGATAGCGAAGGCCAATGTTTTTTGGATCATAGTCAAGCTGTATCCCTTTGGCCTTCTTAGGGTAGTATTCAAGATAGGGCATGTTGCTGCCCAATATAAGGAGTGTTTCACACTCTTCCATCATTTGCTTTGAAGGTAGTGTACCAAGCCGACCTGTACCCCCGGTTGTAAAAGGTGAATCATCGGGTAAGAGTGCCTTTCCAAGTAATGCTTTTGCAACGGGGGCTCCTAATTTATCGGCTAGCTGAATTACTTCATCCCTTGCTTTTAATGCGCCCCTTCCCGCAAGTATCATTATTTTTGAGCTATTGTTTAATATATCGGCTGTATGTTGTAACTCTTCATTTGAAGGTATGATAATCCTAGGTGAAAAGCTTGAGGAGCCCATTAAATGTCCACCCTTCATTGAATGTTTATCTTTGCCCAAAGGCTTTTGCTGTATATCTGTTGGAATGGTAATATGTGCAAGTCCGGGATTAGTAAGCGCTGTTCGACAGGCAAGGTCAATGATAGTTTGTGCATGGATTGGCCCGGTTATTTGTTCATTATAAACCGCGATATCATGAAACATGGCCATTGTATTTATTTCCTGAGTATATTGAGTGCCAATTAAATCATGCGGTACTGTACCTGTAATGGCCAGGACGGGTGCACCCTCCATAGCTGCATCGTATAAACCATTCATTAGATGAATGGCACCAGGGCCGGATGTTCCTATGCAAACACCTAACTTGCCTGTACATTTGGCATAGCCACTTGCCATAAAAGCTGCGGATTCTTCATGGCGAACTGTAATCAAACGTATTTCGTGTTTCCTTTTTCGCAATGCCTCAAAGATGGGATTAACTCCATCTCCAACTAATGAAAAGATTATTTCCACCCTCCAGGCAATAAGTTTATCGATTAGGATATCTGAAGTATTATCAGATGAGCTGTATTCATTCATATTTGCAGGCTTTAAAGTATAATAACTTTATACCTAGGAAAATGTTTATTTTATTTCATGTAGTTTAAAAACTACAAAAGGATAATCATTAAACTACAATTCCCAATACCTACATCGATTAGATTTGAAAATATGTATTGACAAATTTAAACTCAAATCAATGAAGACTTTAAGAATAGCACTTGAAACAGATTACAACAAAAATTTACAGAAAACAATCAGTGGTTTACATGCTATCCACAATGAACTTTTAGGACAGGTAGTGAATTTAGCCATTAGCGGAGATCTGTATGCAGTTTATAAAGATGTAGGTGAACAAGGTATTAATTTCAAGTATGGAGATTTTACTAATTTATCAGATAACAATGTTCAACATCTCATTGAGTTAATTGAATTAGTAAAAGATAAGATAAAGATTTTAAATAAGGCTTTACATTAGAATTGGATTTCATAGGTTCTTTGTAAAGCGTTCATGTTAAATTTTAATTCTTATTCCTTATACTTACCTTCGCAAAAAAATCACAGAAACCCGGTACATTTAAAACTTAATGGAAAGCACTTTAATTTTAATTCAATGCAAAGATAACATTGGCTTAGTTACATCAATTTCTCATGTTCTATCTTCACATAATTTAAATATTATAACAATGAGAGAGTTTGTGGATGAACTTTCTTCATTGTTTTTTGCACGTATTGAATGTAGGGGATTTGTGCAGGATAATCAGCTACTTGCCATAGAATTAAAAAATTCTCTTCCGGAAAACGCAATTATAACGATAAACCCAAGTAAGAAAAAGAAAATAGCCATATTGGTTACAAAAGAATACCATTGCCTGGGAGATACCTTGATGAGGCACTCGTTCAACACCTTGGGTGGTGAGATACAGTGTGTTATTGGAAACCATGAAACTTTACGATCAATTACGGAGCGCTTTTCCCTTCCCTTTCATTATATTTCGCATGAAAATAAGGACAAAAAGGCATTTGAGAATGAATTGTTAGCTATACTGGCACTTTATAAGCCCGATTATATCATATTAGCTAAGTTTATGCGCATCCTCTCACCAAATTTTATTAGCAACTATGCTGGAAAAATTATTAATATCCACCATTCTTTCCTTCCTGCATTTGTTGGTGCTAATCCCTATCAGCAGGCTTTTAATAGAGGAGTCAAAATAATTGGTGCCACTGCTCATTTTGTTACCAGCGACTTAGATGAAGGTCCGATTATTACACAACAAATAACCCATGTTAATCATAATTTTAATGCTTCACAAATGCGAATTGCAGGGAGAGAAGTTGAAAAAGCAGTGCTGTCCAAGGCAATAGCACTGGTTCTTGAAGACAGGGTGTTTATTACTGGAAATAAAACCATTGTTTTTGAATAAAGGCAGAATAGGCCAATCTCCTGATCAATAGTTATTTTTGTCTTATCAATTCAGTATCCAGAACAATGGATTCAAATTCAGTTATCGGATATTTGCTCTCGATAAGTTGGATAAGCATTTTCATAGCTACTCTGCCCATTTCAAAGGCAGGCTGACGAACACAGGAGAATCCCGGCTGAAGCAGATCCAATATATCCGAATTTGAAAACCCGGTTACCGCTGGATGTACTTGATTAGGGGAAAGCTTTTTAAGCGCGGTTAAGCAACCGATACTTAAGCGATCACTGGCTACAAAAATAGCATCAGGTTTTTCATCCATACTAATAAAAGACTTTACGGCATCTTCAACTTCTTGCTGTAAGCGCCCTCCATGATGGCAATAACGTACCATAGAGTCTTTAACTTCAAGATTATTATTTCGAAGGGCTTCCTGGTACCCATCAAGTCTTTCTTTTGTAATAGATAGATGTGGAGCATTGGCTAAATGCGCTATTCTTTTAAAACCTTTGTCAATAAGCGCTTGGGTAGCATTTTTTGAGCCCTCTTTATTATTCGAGGTTACTGTGTGGGTATCAAAAATATCTATAATGCGATCAAAGAAAACAATGGGTAAGCCTTGTTTATGAAGTTTTTGGATATGTGAAAAGTCCTTTGTTTCCGCTGACATGGATACAAGTAAGCCGTCTACCGATCGGTTTGCCAAATGTTGAACGTTTACAACTTCTCTTTCATAAGAATCATGACTTTGAGAGATGATAACATGATAGCCTTTGCTATATGCCACAGATTCTATTCCATCAATTGCTTGAGAGAAAAAACTATTGGCGACTTCACAAACGATTACCCCAATGGAATAACTTCTACGCTGCCTTAAACTTAAAGCTATCGGGTTTCTTTTGTAATTATGTTCTTCCGCGTATTCAAGAACACGCTTTTTTGTCTTTTCATTAATTTCATAGCTATCACTCAATGCTCTGGATACAGTAGAAGGAGATAATTCTAACGCATGAGCAATATCTTTAATTGTAATCGGTTTGAACACAGTTTGTATTTTGTTATAACATTCAAATATAGTAAAAAATGATTAGTTACTTAAATAGTTGATCTGCTTCCTGCAAACGTTGCCGGTAACGATTGCGTAGTTTTATGTGAGTGAATATAGAGAATTAAGAAATTAACGGCTATTATTGTATCAACGGCCGAATATATATCTTATAGTTTTCACTATAATGGACATTCGCTAACTATTTAATTAACCTAAATTATTGTACTAAAAATGCGATAGTAACTAGTTAAGCAGTATAAACAGTTAAATTTTGTTAACCACAACTCATTCTGCTGATAATTTCATTGCCTTTTAATAAATTATTTGGATGAAAAATAAATTAATTAGATCAACTAGATTGTGTTTGTTGCTTTTGATGCTAAGTTCAGGCCTTAAGGCACAGGTACAGGCAGTTATACAAAATTTCACTGTTGCACAGGATGGGAGTGGAGATTTTAAAACTATACAGGATGCAGTGAATGCAGTTAGGGACCATTCGGAGTCAAAAGCCACCATTTATATAAAAAATGGTACATATCATGAAAAATTGGTGATCTCCGCATGGAAAAAAAATATTAAACTAATTGGTGAGAGTAAAGAAAGGACAATTATCACCCATAATGATTACTCCGGAAAGGATTTTCCTACGAAAGATTTTACTGGAAATTCAACATACAGCACCTATACTTCTTATACCGTTTTGGTGCAGGCGAATGACTGTAATCTGGAAAATTTGACCATAGAGAATACAGCAGGAGAAGTAGGTCAGGCCGTAGCTTTAGCCGTAGAAGCCGATCGCATTGTAGTAAAAAATTGTGATATCTTAGGCCATCAGGATACGTTGTACACGTCAAAAGATGGAAGAAATTATTTTGAAAACTGCTTTATTTCGGGTACTACCGATTTTATCTTTGGGGAAGCAACCGTAGTTTTCAAGAATTGCGTTATCAAAAGCTTAAGAAACTCATACATTACCGCGGCCTCAACTACAAAGCAGCAGGAGTTTGGTTATGTGTTTTTTAACTGTAAACTTATTGCAGCTGAAGGAGTGGATAAAGTTTATCTGGGCAGACCATGGCGCCCTTATGCCAAAAGCGTTTTTATTGATACCGAAATGGGAGCACATATTGTAAAAGATGGATGGAACCCGTGGAAAGGTGACGTCATGTTTCCAGATAAGGAAAAAACTGTTTTTTATGCAGAATACCAGAGTTTTGGTGCAGGTGCAAACTCTGAATCCCGGGTAGAGTGGTCTAAGCAGTTGAGAAGATCTGATCTTAAAAAGTATACTCTTAAAAATATATTTGGAAGCTGGAACCCTTTTTCAGAAGGCCATAAATAAGCGAATGAAGTTAATTTAAAGCCTCCTTTATTATATAAAATAAAAAATGAAATCATTTAAAAATACGTATAAATTCCTTTTGTGCATTATTGCCTGTTTGTTTGTTGTACAAACTAATGCCCAGGATCTGCAAGCAGATAACATGCTGCTCTTTCAGCGTGATAATGGGGGTTGGTCTAAACATTTTAAAAATAAAGCATTTAGCTATGCAGTCAAATTCTCCGCTCTAGAAAAATCTGAAATAGCGGCTGAAGCGAAAAAGGATGATGCTAATATTGATAATGATGCTACTATTAAGGAGATTAGATACCTGGTTAAGACCTATAAAAAGGTTAATAATCCTCAATATTTGGCTGCTGCTGAAAATGGTATTCGCTACTTATTAAAGGCTCAATATGAAAATGGAGGATGGCCACAATATTATCCTGATAAGAGTCTTTATAGAGCCCAGATAACCTATAACGATAATTCCATGATCAATGTATTAAATGTATTGCAGGATGTGGTCTTAAAACAGAACGATTTTGATATTGTCAACGAAAGACTGGTTCAACCCGGTACCAAGGCGGTGAATAAAGGTATACAATGTATTTTGAAAACGCAGATTAAAGTAAATGGCAAATTAACCGCTTGGTGTCAGCAATACGATGAATTGACATTACAACCTGCAACAGCTAGATCTTATGAGCTTCCTTCAATAAGTGGCTCTGAAAGTGTAGGTATCCTCGAGTTTCTAATGTCTCAACCCAATCCTTCTGAAGAGATCAAAGATGCCATCAATGCAGCTGTCGAATGGTTTCAGGATGTAAAGATTGTGGGCTATAAATTTGTTAACGTGCCTACACCAGGCAGACAAAAAGAGAAGGACAGAAAATTAGTAAGGGATAGTACATCTACAATTTGGGCAAGATATTATGAGATTGGAACTAACAAACCTTTCTTTAGTGATAGGGATGGTATTAAAAAGTACGCTATTCAAGAGATCGGTTATGAGCGGCGTAATGGTTATGCTTGGTATGGTAATTGGCCTCAAAGATTATTAGAAAGAACATATCCTGATTGGTTAAAGAAAAATGCGCTTTCGACCAACTATTCAACTTCTCTAAATAATTAAACGTTTAGCTCATTTAAATACTTTTTGTAGAAAGTTGATGATATAGTTCATAGTAGGTTGAAACCAAGGGTTGAAAAACCAAAAGGGATGAGGACTGTCATTAAAAGTATGAACCTCTGTATAGATACCATACGAGGAAAGCTTTTTGATCATATCGTCTCTGCCGGAATGAAAACGCGGTAAGGAACTATTGATAAATAGCATGGGAGGAGTATTTTCGCTTGCATGCGTTAAAGCAGAAGCTTCCTCCCAATTTTTTGGGTTTTCTTCATACGTTCCATTAAGCCATTGTGCGGCAATAGCTCCTTCAGCAGATTCTGGATGATGGAAAGCAAGAAGCCCATCGATATTAACAACAGCATGAATTTTCGTATCATTGGAAGTATATAATGTACCAACTAATGCTGCAAGTTGTCCACCTGCAGAGCACCCCATTGTTGCAATCTTTGACGTATCAATAGCGTATTGGAATGCATGGGTTCGCATCCAACGTATAGCATTTTGGAGATCATTTACAGCAGCAGGGTATTGGGCTTCTGTAGATAATCGGTATTCAGCTGAAACGGCTACATATCCATTTTTCGCCAATTCAATTGCCATAGCCGTATTATGGGTTTTGTCTCCAGAACGCCAACCACCTCCAAATATCATTAATACTGCCGGATGTTCTATGTTGGTATTTTGCGGATAATAAATATCTAATAATAATTCTCGCTCATTACTATCACGATAAACAATGTTCTTTTCAATAGTTACGTTTGCAGTACTATCAGGCCAGGCGATTTTGATGTATGGCCTGTGTTTTTTCTCCTTTAAATAGCTAGTCCAAATTCCAAAAGAAGTATCACGTGAGGCCACTTCTTGTTGAGCCATGCTTTTCCATGGCAACAAGAAGTGAATAAAGATTGACACGAATAGGATGTAAGGCAATTTTTGCATTATTAATGACTTTCCATTACTAGTAATTCACCTTTCATTATTAAACCTTTAATTTGTAACTCTAAACCAGTCATAATCACCCCAGCCAGCATCATTGATCGTATTTTCACGTGTACTGAAAAGGCCTACTTTGGCACCGATCCATTTTCCTTCTTTTGCTTGAAATTGATCACCCACGCTGATAAATTTATTTCCATCTAAGCTATAACTGAATTGACATTTAGCTCCTGCGCTTACTTTTACTTGTAGGTATACGGTATTATTCTCTAATTTACGTACTAAAGTTTCAGTCTCCGGATTGCCATTAATTGCTTCTTTACAAACGCCATACACTAAATATATTCCATCCTTTTGATTTTTGAGGCTAAGATTGGCATAGTCTTGTCCCATAATTACTAAACCGGTTTTTTCATTTACTAACTTACCATTGGGTTCAAAGGTTACCTTAGTTGTAGTAGTAAATTCATCAGCTGGAAACTTTTGCAATAAAACATTAGGTACATCCCAAAGGTTTTTAGCGTGGTCAGGGATTTGCTGCGTATAAAGTCTCAAATTACCTTTCTCAGGATATAGAAATGACCATGTTGCTTGTGGATTGGCCTGCCATTGCCATTGTTTTCCAAGTTCAATGCCTTCAAACTCATCACTTTCAATAGGTGTGGCTATAGGAAAGGTTTTGCCAACATTAGGTTTTTTATAAGTTGATACCGGTTCGCCGATACCATTTTTATCAGAGTCACTTCCTATTACAGGCCAGTCATTTTTCCATACCATAGGTTGTAAATGAGTTACACGACCATGAGGGCCAACATCTTGAAAGTGAATAAACCAGTCTTCCCCAGTTTGGGTATCAATCCAAGCTCCTTGATGCGGACCATTTATCGCCGTTTTTCCTTGATCCATTACTACTTTACGTTCATAGGGGCCATAAATGTTTTTAGATCGCAGGATGGTTTGCCATCCTGTTGCAACACCTCCCGCAGGTGCAAAAATATAATAGTACCCGTTATGTTTATAAAATTTAGGACCTTCGATTGTAGGATCTAACTCATGTCCATCATATACAATGATGCCTTCGTCAGTTGTTTTATTGCCTTCAAGGTCAATCTTTTTTACAGCAATAATACTTTTAATTCCAGCTCTGCTTCCTGCATAGGCATATACAATGTAGGCTTGTCCATCTTCATCCCAAAGTGGACTAACATCGATGATCCCTTGTGCACTTTCCAATAAAACCGGAGTATCCCATTGACCTTTTGGATTTTTGGTTTTAATCATATAAATTCCAAAATCAGGATCACCATAGAAGATGTAAAATTCTCCATTGTGAAATCGGATGGATGGAGCCCATACACCATTTCCATGTTGGGTTTTCTCAAAATGATCAAAAGGTGCTTGACGAGGTAAAGCATGATTAATCAAGGTCCAGTTTACCAAATCCTTTGAATGTAAAATTGGCAGTCCGGGTATTGCGTCAAAGCTTGAAGCGGTCATATAATAGTCATCACCAACCCGGACAACATCCGGATCTGAATAATCCGCATTAATAATAGGATTTTTATAAGTTCCATTCCCTTGATCAGAAACCCATACTTTGGAAACATAGGGAGTTGATTGTGCATTTGATTTTTGAACAATGCCCAAGAGCATACATAATAAAACTGAGGTAATAGTAAAATAAGAATTGTATAGCATAATGACGTTAATAGTTTTGGGCAAGATAATGAAGATCTGCAAAACTTATCAT
>Ga0160445_100528_pt1 | contig 18132 bp, 11 predicted proteins | sample HID1972M_E1MG_FD_108215 | JGI IMG/M metagenome (GOLD analysis project Ga0160445, IMG submission 108215) | Enriched pill bug-associated microbial communities from UW Madison campus, WI, USA - HID1972M_E1 MG | ecosystem: Host-associated > Arthropoda: Insects > Digestive system > Unclassified ... | reverse complement strand
TACAGATATAACTCATCTTGCGGATCGGCTTCATAAATCCAGGGCACTTCGACGTAATGATATTCGCCGTCTGCCAGGGGCGCTCGGCTGATCGGCGTTTCGTTTGGCTTGGACGAGGAGATGCCGACCTGGAATGCGTTTGTCCCCGATGCCAACCCCGTCTCCATGCGAACATTGGCATACAGCTTCCATTTGCCCGTGGAAGGCATTGCTTGTGCAGGCAGCCGGATAGCCTGGATGCTCGTATTTCCGGGCAGCTTAACCGCGTTTTGATTCCATACTTTCGCGTCGCCGACGACTTCAGCCGGAGCGGCGAGCTGGAATTGATCCTCCTCCATGCTTACCCAATCACTGTCGGGCACGCCGCTCAGAAAATCCGGTTTTTCTACCGGCATGACAGGTTCGTATTTGACAGCGATAATCCGGTCCACATACAGATTGGCAATTGCCGAATCCTGGGTAGAAAACCAAATCGCCTGGGACTCCTCATTGGGATCATATTCATATAACCAGGGGAACTGGATGTAATGATACTCCTCGTCCGTAGAGCCCGTAAGACTGATTTGTCCCGACTGTGGATTTGACGAGGATATGCCGTAGCTTAATAACGGATCCCCAATTTGCGCCGTTCCGCGTTCAATCCGTATATGGGCATAAACTTTCCACTGGCCCTCGGCAGGCAACGCCAATCCCGGCACCTGTATGACCGGACCTTCGGTATTGCCGGCTAGCCGTGCAGACTTTTGATTTGCGGCCCCCTGATCCGCGACAACTTCCGCCGGGTTATCCAGAGCAAATTGATTCTCCTCTATTTTTAGCCAATCGCTTTTCGGTACGCCGGTCAAAAAGTCCGGAAGCTGTTCGTCGGGCGTATACTTGACTGCAATGATATGATCCACATACAAGTTTTCAATGGAAGTGTTGGCCGTAGAAAAATACAAATATTGATAAGCCAAATTGGAATCATATTCGTATAGCCATGGGAATTCAACATAATGATATTCCTCATCCGCGTAGGATGAAAATTTCATCGTCGCCGAATTCTCATAGGGCGGATAAATACCGTAGCTAAACGCATTTCCCGCGTTTGCCGATCCACGATCAATCCGCGCATGCGCATAAATCTTCCACTGCCCCTCTTGAGGGAGGCTCGCTCTATGCAGCTGTATCGCCCAATCTATTTTATTGCCGGCTAATTGCGCGGCCTTCTGATTTGTTGCCTTGCTGTCATCGACGCTTACCGCCGGATCATAAAGAATGAACTCATCCTCCTCGAACTTCACCCACTCACTATCGGGCACGTCTACAAGGAAATCCGGCAGCTCCTCGGACCCTTCCGGGCTTTCAGCCCCGGAGGCGGCTGCGAAAGCAAGGTTTTGACATAGGGATAATACGAGAATAAAACAGCAAATCAATGAAATCGGCTTTTTCAACAAATCGTTCATCTCCTCGTTCTCGGATTTATTGCAGCTAGAATTCAAAATGAAACCGCTGTCATATTTCTAAAAGCGCCCTCGATATAAACTCACCCCTCCTGTTCTTACCCTTGTTTTTATTAATTCGTCTATATACTACCAGATAGATTAAATATGATGCAATATATATTTTATGTAATATATTATATATAATATAGATTAGGTCTTTGTTCATCCCTTTCTCCTAGCGGCGATACTGTTTGTTATATTGAACGCGATAAGACTAGTAAAGTATACTAAACAGGAGGTCAAGCGGTTTTACGGAGAGGATTGGGGTAATTGCTTAATAGAAAGTTGTTTACCTTGATTATGGCTGGCGTTCTACTGACAACGTATTTTTTATTACGTTCCCTTCACGTATTCGACACGGGTTCATACCAGGCGGAGAATGGTGTTCTTTCTTTGCAGCAATGGGATCCTCGGGATAAACGGATTATTCCGCTTGACGGCGAATGGGACTTCTATCCCAATGAGTTAATCGTGCCCAAGCCTGGTGAGGATGTGTTTGGGACGTATCAGGGCATACATCGATCTATCTCTGTGCCTGGAGCCTGGGACGGTTATATAGCAGCAAAAGCAACGCCTTTCGGTACCGGCACGTATCGTTTGCTCATACATGTTCCAGAGGACGATCGTTACGGAGTCAAGCTAAATACGATTCGAAATGCTAACAAGGTGTATATCAACGGAGAAGAGCTGGGTTCCGCAGGCGTTCCTTCCAAAAGCAGTTTGGACTATCGCTTCGACTTTAAAAAGTATGTCGTCCTGGAGCAGAGCAGCAATAAACAGCTGGAGCTTGTTATACAGGTTGCCAATCACGATTATGCCGTTGGAGGGATTGTCAGCTCGCTCGATTTCGGTCTGGCCGATCAAATATTAGCGCTGCAGGGCCGAGAAAAATTTATTGAAGCCTTCCTTATAGCAGGCTATTTGCTATTTTCGTTTATTTATTTCACATCGTATTTGCAGCATCAACGAAAATTCAGGTATGAGCTGTTTTTTAGTCTATTCTGTCTGGCGCAGGCTGTACATATTTCGACAATTAATGAAAGATGGATCTACTTACTATTTCCCGAGCTTGGTCCTTTGGCCCAAATCAACATACAGGCTGTTGCGCTTACCCTGTTCGTGCTCTTTTTTCTCCAATTCGTGTATCATTTTTTCAATATGATTGCCAGCAAAAAAGTCGTGACCGCATTAAGCTGGTTGCTAGGTATTCAAGCCTTGGCCGTAACGGTGTTCTTTGCAGCAACGAGTCTGCTGGACTATGTTCCATTTTCGGTTATCCAATTTATTATCTCGTTGACTACGGGTATTGGTTTTGTATACATCCTGATCTTGTTGATTAAAGCCTATAAACAAAAAACCGATGAGTCCCATTATGTGCTGACGGTCGTTTTTACCTTTGCAGCCTACGGCTGTCTGCTCGTAGCCGTCCTCTTGTTTGAGGTCGACATCGAAACGCCTACGCTGCTTTTATTCCTGATTATGGTAGTTAGCTTGGCGCTGTTAATGAGCCATCGTTCCCAACAGGCTTTTAAGCGGGTCGAGGAGTTATCCAGCGAGTTGCTCGTATTCGACCGCATGAAGGATGAATTCCTTGTCAAAACCTCACATGAGCTTGGAACGCCGCTTCACGGCATTATTAATCTATCCCGATCGCTGATGGAGGGGGTAGAAGGGCCCTTAAAAAAGCAGCAGCAAGAAAGCGTTATTTTAATAAATTCGGTTGGCAGAAGATTGGCGGGTTTGGTTGAGGATCTTTCATTTGTATCCAGAATCAAGCAAGGGGAAGTATCGATTGTATCCAGACCGATCCAGATTCGCGTTGTCGAGGAAGTGCTTGATGAGATTGCGTATGTCATGCAGCCCGCTCAGCAGGTACAAATCATCAATAAAATTCCGAATGATATGCCCCTGGTCTATATGGAAGAACAAAAGCTGAAACAGATTTTTTTCAATCTGATCTATAATGCGATCAAGTTTACGAAGCAGGGAACGATCACGATATCTGCTTGGGTCAATGAAGAGCACATGCACATATCGGTGCAGGATACTGGGCTGGGTATTGCGAAAGAGAATTTAGAACATATTTTCACAACCTTCTACCAAGTAGAGAGCACCAGGCTGCGCGAATCGGAAGGGCTTGGTTTAGGTTTAAGTATTACGAAACAGATTGTAGAGGCTGCGGGAGGGCATATTGAGGCAACTTCCGAGCTAGGTCAAGGCTCATGCTTCACCTTCACGATTCCACTGGCAACCGAGGAGCAACTGCTAGAGTATTCGGCTAACGACATCGATCGGGATGAGCGAGCGATGACGGCGAGGTTGAACGTGCAGGACCTGCAGCTGCCACAGCCTATCCCCCAGACAAGAGTAAAGGGTTCAAAACCTTATACCATACTGGTCGTAGACGATGAGCTTGCCAATCTAAAGGTGCTTATTAATTGGCTTCATTCTTTGGATTATAGCGTAATTGCGGTAGGCAGCGGGCAGGAAGCTCTGGACATTATTGAAAATGATAAGGTAGATCTATTACTTTTGGATTTAATGATGCCGCAGATGACGGGGTATGAGGTTTGCAAAACGATCAGGCAAAAGCAGGATTGGGTAGAGCTGCCGGTCATCATGTTAACAGCAGCAGGACAATTGTCCGATTTTGTTGTTTCCTTTCAGTTGGGGGCTAATGATTACTTGCAAAAGCCGGTAAACTTGGCTGAACTAGAGGTGCGAATCGAGTCCTTGCTCCTTATGAAAAAGTCAGCCCATGAAGCGGTGGAGAATGAGCTGCGCTCCTTTTACGCACAAATTACGCCGCATTTTTTGTATAATACGATCAATTCGATTATTTCGCTCAGCTACTTTGATCAGGAAAAAACAAGATTGGCATTGGATCATCTTGCTACCTATTTCCGTGCAAAGCTGGATTACCAGAAGCAGCGTTCGCTCATCCCTTTAAAGGAGGAGTTAGAGCTTGTAAAGGCCTATTTAGCGATCGAACAAATACGTTTCGACGACAGGCTAAATATCGAATACGATATTGACGAAACCATTAACATCGACATCCCTGCGATGACGCTCCAGCCATTGGTAGAAAATGCCGTCCATCACGGCATATCCAATAATAAAGCCGGCGGAACGCTGCGTCTGGCGATCGAACGAGAACAATTCGAACGCGGGCAGCAGCGAATCAAAATCATGATTGCGGATAACGGCGCAGGTATCCCTCACGAGAAGCAGCAGGAGCTCATGCATGGCAAAAGCGAGGGACTTGGCTTTATGAATCCGTTTCGAAAGCTTTCGCTTATTAAAGGAGCAAGCTTTGACATGCACAGCGAAGAGGGCAAGGGAACGACAATCATTATTCGAATGATGGAAGTTAGGTAACAGAAAGGAAATAACGCAGCCAGATGGCTGCGTTATTTCGTATCCCTCAGGGAATAAGGTTCCCTTTTCTACTCCGTCTGCTCCTTGCCATGCGCGATGCGATACTGATTTGGCGTTATACCCGTGCTTTTTTTGAAAATCGTAAAAAAGTGGCTTTTTGTTTGAAAGCCGGATTGCTTGGCAATTTCCGCAACCGTCCAGTCCGTGTTAATAAGCAGCAGGCAAACATTTTCCACTCGCTTATTTAAAATATAATCCGACAAAGACATCTCGGTAACTTCTTTAAAGATCTGCCTTACATAACCCGGGGAAAGCGATAGTTTTTCTGCAATCTCATCAATATTAAGCTGCGCCGAATGCAGGTGGTTTTGAATATATTCCTTCATTTCGTCCACATACTCTTCTTTACGTCCAATACGGCTGTTGTTTTGGATGGTCTCCATAGCCTGCACTAGCTGTTCTTCGAACCATTGTCGAAATAATTGCAGAGTCGCAAATCGATCAAGCTGAATTTCAGTGCCGTGCAAAGCCTGAACCGATTTAATCGAATGGAAACTCCTCATAAATGTGTGCATAATAAGATCCAATTGATATTTACAATCCGTATAAGATAGATGCTGCAGCTTGGCGAATAGGGTGTCCACATGCGAGCGCATCGCATTTTCTTGCCCCAAACGAACCGAATACATAATTTGCTCAAGCAGCATAACATCATCCGGCGGCTGGAGCAGTGTATCGTATACTTCCAGATCCCGCTCTTCGTAAATACGGTCCTCGCCGCTTACAAATTTAAAGGTCGATAGCTCATACATATTGTCATAACCAAGCCGTACATCGTCCGAAATATCCCGGATCGAGCTTATAGCTATCGTAACCTGCAGCGACAGCCATTTCTTAACCTGCTCCGAAACCATCGGCAGAACTTGTCGGGTTAGTATGTCGTCCTCAGAAGAATCCGCGATTTCCTCGGGCGAACAGCCGATTAATAAGACGAGATGATCCCCGCCGATGTCGACTGCTCGAGAATCCTTTTCCGCTTGCTGTAATACTTCCTGAGCGATATTGCCTATGGCATATTTCATTAATTTACGAGATTCAAAATTATATTTTTCTTGAAACTCCGCGTACGAATCGATACGGATAACGGCAAGTCTTATATAATCATAATGTACTAAGGATGACCGCTTCTCGATATAAGCTTTCATGGAGGAGTTCATCTTTCCCTGCAAAATCCAGCGACGAAAATATTCATCCGTAATCATAAACTCATGATCACGCATCGTATGTATCATCTCGTCCCTGGTATGTACCAGGCTATCAATACCGCGCTTAATGACATCATACTCCCACTCAAGCGAACGCTCATCTTTAGAGCTCGTCGAAAGCAGTTGTACTTTTTTGGCAAGGGAACTAAAAGGTTTAATATATCGATGCGAATTCCAAAACATCACAATGATAATCGCAACGAGCATAGCAAATGAAGATAACACAATAATGGCGGAAAATTGATCCACCTTCTTGTCCCAGCCGCTCATGCCAATAACATAATACAACTTCCATTTATTCGAATTCAGTCCAGCAGAGCTGGCGAAATAAGTTTCATTGCCATATTCAAACTGAAAGTAGGACTTATCCGTTTGCGAAGCATGCTCATAAATCGCTGCATCCCATTCTTCTCTATGGTCGCCAAGCACCGAACGGCCTTCACCATCCAACACAGCAATTTGGACGTCTTCATCCCCACTATTTTGAAAATAATCTTCGACTATTTGCAGATCATACAATACGACGAGGCTTCCGGTATAGTCCACATGACTAATATCCGGAGGTAAAACAAGCCCCCAATAAGCTTTTTGAGCAGTCTCGTGATAGAAAAAATGCAAATACTCTTGGCTCTTTTTGTCTTCTAATTGCAGTATCGTTTGATCATGAAAGGCTTCCAAAACAGAAATCCCTTTTTGATAATCCAATACATCGCCTGTTTGCTTATTGATCAAATAAACATTGCTAATAAAACGTTCTGTATTAATATAGCGGCGCAAAGCGACCATCGCTTGATAATCCGCCACTTTATCTCTACGATTCACCGAGATCCAATTAAAAATATCCGGATCTTGATACATGTTTATGCTGTAACTCTTTAGCTTTTCTAACGTAAATTCCGTGTCAAACACCGTTTGCTTTAACTGGTTGTCAGCAATAACTTTTATTTCATCCATATAGTATTTCGAAAATTGCTTGGTTAGAAATAAAGAAAATATGGCAATAATAAATGTGCACAATATGGCAAGGGCAATAAAGATACGAATATAAGTTGATCTGGGAATTAATTTACTTTTCATTGGAAACTACCCGCCTTGTTGACTTGGTCAGTGGAAGCAGCAGCTACAAAGATGCTGTTTGAACGCACGGCTTGTCTGTTTATAAATGCGAAAGGAATCCTCTCTAAATGAAAGAGAGGATTTCCTTTCGCAACCGTATCGTATTGTATTATGCCAATTATAGCAATGACTATTCATTCCCTAGCAATCGTTCCATCAGAAGCCGAATAAACCGTTCGCTATTTACGCCCAGGCAAACCTGCACATTGCCTGTTTCCGACGGGACAGCCACTGTCATCCCTGATGGATGGCGCAAATCATATTCTACCGTTACGTTCATTCTTTCTGTCTGCAAAACCGCGTCATCAAGCAAGTACGAAACCGCTATCGGATCGTGCATAGCCGTAAAGTCGCGCTGGCAAATATCAAGCCATCTGCCCAACATTTCGCTAACCGCTTGATTTAATGGGCTGGTCGAGCGGCTTAACTGCTGAACTTCCAAACGATGTATGTTTACATGCATCGTAACATCAAGTCCAACCATTACGATCGGTGCACCCGAAGCGAAAACGACAGAGGCCGCTTCCGGATCGCATTTGATATTATGCTCTAGTACGGGCAAACTTGCCCCGCCCTTGCCCAGGCGAGTTACGCCGCCCATCATAAGGATTTGCTTTACATTCGTTGCAATAGCCGGTTCACGAATGAGTGCTGCCGCTACGTTAGCAAGCGGACCGATGGCAATCAGGGTAATTTGACCGGGATTGTTCATAATTTTTTCAATTATGAAATCCACGGCATGTCCGGCAGACTCGGTCGGCTCACCGCCCTCGAGTACGCCTTCGCCTTCATGCCCGCCCCACCAAACCTCGCGATTGCGCAGCAAGGAAGGACTGATGCCCGTATATATCGGAATATCCGCCTTCTCTCCGAGTCGCAGCATTTTTTTCGCTAAACGCGCTCGTAAATCAACATCGCCATACACGGTCGTAATGCCTTCAATCTGGAGTTCGGGAGATCGCATAGCGAGCGCAAGTGCGACAGAGTCATCCGGATCAGAGCCGATATCGGTATCGATAATAATTCTTTTTACATCCATCGTTCGCTCACCTCACTCACTACCGCCATTTTATTTTTGTCCATCCAAAAAGGTTTGAATTTGTGCTTGCAGCTCATTTTGAATCTTTTTAACGACTGCTTCGCCTTCTTTTTTATACTTGTCCCATGCTTCCGCCGGATCAACTACGCCGTTCATAATTAGCGGGTAGTACTTAGCGTCAATGGAGTTAAATTGAGCAATTTCGTTTGCAATCGGGCTTGTGTCAAAGGTAAAGTCAGTCAGAACATCTTTTTCAAAGTTTTCAGCCGTATAATAGAATTCGTTTTTCGCTAGATCTTCCGGCGAGAATTCTGCGCTGAACTTATGATATTTGGGAGCCCATAAGAAGGACCAGCCAAACCAAGGATAAGAATCTTTAAGCGGTTTATACTGCGTGTCGCCTACGGCTTCCCAATGCTCGCCTTCAATACCAAACGATATCAGGTTGTAATTGTCTTGCTCATGCGCCCAGTTCAAAAATTTAATAGCATCTACAGGATTTTTGCTTGCCTTTGGTATTGCCAAATAATCGTTTTGTTTGTAATCGGATGTGTTGGCATTCTTTTCGAATTTATAAAGCTCGAAAATTTCCAAATCCGCTCCTGGCACGTTTGCCTGCAATTCGCGCAAAGTATTTTGCTGCATCGAGAAGTCCGTATATGTCATAGATGCAATTTCTCCGGATTTCAGCATAACCTTACTGTCAGGACTGGACATAATATCCGGGTTGATCAGGCCTTCTTGATACATCGATCTTGTAAGCTCGATATAACTCCATATTGTCGGGTCCATTTCGTCAAACAAGTTGTAAACCGTCGGCTCATTGCCTTTCAAGTATAACGTAAAGTTGCGGTTGAAAGCAGGTGTAACTCTAAAGCCGGCTTCGTAATCATTTTCGATGCGAATACCTGCATAGGATAAGTCCGGTGAAACGCCCCAAGCGGAATAAGGGATAATTTCAGGCTTCTTCTCTTTTACCGCTCTTAGAAACTCGATAAACTGCTCATGTGTTTTCACTTCTTCAAGTCCAAGCTCTTCGCGAATATCTTTACGAATAATGATAGAGTTGGCATGGCCGTTTTTACTTCCTAGCGGAATAGCAGTCATTTTGCCGTTAAATTTATTGGCTTCGAAAATAAGCTCGGAGCCGGCATTTAAAATGTTTTGACCGTGTTCTTTAATAAGATCAGTCAAATCCGTGTAGTAGCCTTCGCTAGTCATTTGATTAATATGCAACCAAGGAGCATCGTAAATCATGTCGATCTCTTCGCCGGATGTTAAGGTTACTTGTGTTTTGCTGGCTAGATCCGCCCAAGGCACGAACACAAAGTTCAATTTGTAATTAAGACCGTCTTCCTTCATTTTTTGCTCTGCTGCAGCAACGATTTTATCCAGATCTTGCGGACGATCGCCAGGCAGCATAATTTTAAGTGTCACTTCTTTGCCTAGATCGGCGCCCCCCTCTTTATCGCCTCCGCCTTCATTTCCGCCGCTTGGATTGGAGTTGGAACAAGCAGCAAGTACAACTAACATGACAGACAACATGACGACTAACCATTTTCTTAACTTCACTTCGATCACCCTTTTCTTGTTAGTAAAAACTATAATTAACCCTTTACCGCACCAATCGTAATCCCTTTAACGAAAAACTTTTGTACGAATGGATACAATAAAATGATAGGTCCGATCGTTAAGCAAACGGTAGCCATTTGCAGACCATACGTCGGAATCGCTTGAGCGTAATCCATTGCGGCCCCGGATACATATTGCTTCATATTGGCGTTGGAAATAAGCTGGCGCAGCATAATTTGCAGCGGATGTAGCTTATGGTTATCAATGAATAGCAGCGATAACCAAAAATCGTTCCAGAATGTCAGTGCATAAAACAAACTGACTGTAGAAATGGCCGGCAACGAAATCGGCCATACGATTTTAAAAAATATTTTATACTCGCTTGCTCCGTCAACAGTTGCCGCCTCATTGAGCTCATATGGCACGCTCCGATAAAAGGCGACCAGTATAAACGCAAAGAACGGATTTAATAAATACGGCAATATTAAAGCCCAAATGCTATCCTTTAAGTCCAGATAGATGGCAATTGTAATATAAAATCCAACCAGACCCGCACCAAATATCATCGTCAAGTAAGTCATGAACGATAGAAAATTTCTATACTTTACTTTGCGATGAGCGAGCACGTAAGCATACATGCTGGTAACGAGCATGGCTAACACCGTACCTACAATGGTTACAAAGATGGTGACAAAATAGCTGCTATAAATTTGATTGCTTTTAAACAGCATCTTATAAGCATCTAATGAAAAATCTGCAGGAAACAATTGAAAGCCATTGGTCATGATTTCTTTTTCGGCAGCGAAAGAGTTGATAAGCACCATCCAAAACGGCACTAAACAAAATATTGTAAACAGCGCGACGAGAATATAACCGGACCATGTAAATAGTCTGCCCGTCCATGTATATTCCACATCCAAGTTTCTGCGCTTTCGCAAAGCTGGCTGTTCCATCACTCTCACCCTTTCGCTAAAACAATGCGGAATCTTTATCTACTTTTCGAATGATCCAGTTAAATAATATAATCGCCACGACGCCCATGATGGACTGATACAAGGCTACGGATGATGACATTCCGAAATCGCCAAGCTGTCTAAGCGCGCGATACGAGAAAGTATCGATTACATCCGTTGTAGAAAACAGTGCCGCGTTATCACCAATGATGCCGTAGATCATCGCGAAGTCTCCATAAAAAATACGACCGACTGCAAGCAGCGCCAACACGATAATCGTTGGACGGATTAATGGCAAAGTAATATGGCGGATTTGCTGAAAACGAGTTGCGCCGTCTATCCGAGCACTTTCATAATAATCACTGGAAATGCCCGTTATGGAGGCTAAGAAAATAATCGAATAGTACCCTGCCATTTTCCATACATAAACGATCGTCAATATAGATGGCCAGAAATTTGCGTTATTGTACCAGCCTACGGCATCCATGCCCAATGATTTGAGCATTTGGTTGATCATGCCGTCTGTCGTGTTTAACAGAGCGTAAACCATTAAGCTGACTACCATCCATGATATAAAATACGGCATAAAAATAATGGATTGAGCAAATCGTTTTACTATAGCGAGTCGAATCTCATTCAACAGTATGGCCATCACGACAGCAAGACCCAAACCAAAAATAATAAATAAGGAATTTAGAAAAATCGTGTTCCATGTCACTTCAAGCCATTGACCCGAAGAAAAGAAAAACTCGAAGTTTTTAAAGCCTATCCAAGGGCTGTTCCAGAATCCGATTGTTGCATTAAACTTTTTGAAAGCGATCAAATGACCAAACATAGGTATATAAGCAAAGATGACCAGAAACAGTAATCCAGGCAATGCTAAAGTATAAAGACTTCGATTGCGATATATTTCTTTAAAAAATCCCATGCCGCACCTCCTTTAAGTTGCCAAGTTCGTGCCCTAGTTTACAGATTGACCGCTATCGTCTTGCCGCTCTCGCTGCTTTCTTGCGCCAATTCAATTAAACGAACGGCTGCCTGTGCATCCTCAGGCTTTACGATCAGCTCAGCCCCATGGACGATGTGATCATACACGTTTTGATAATATTGCTCGTAGCTGCCCGCCATTGTTTCGATACGGCCGATGAAATGCTGCCCTGCAAATGTCAGATCCAAAGCTCCAAAGCGATCGGGCTTATCTTTACCCCAATCTGCCCACGCAGGCGTTAATCCTTGCAGTAACGCTTCTTCCTGCGGATCTTCTCCATACTTTACAAAGAAGCCCTTTGTGCCATGCAGCGTATAGCGCGGCCCTTTTTCCCGGCGCAGCAGCGAGGCTTCCAGCGTTACGCGCGGTCCGTTTTCATACGTCAATACGATGTCAAAGAAATCGTCTGTTTCAGCGTGCTCGCGTTGTTTGCGAATATCTGCATGGATATGGCTCGGCATTCCAAATAAATATAGGGCTTGATCAATAAAATGAATGGCGAGATCATATAAAATACCTGCGCCGGGAGCGCTGCTTTCCCTCCACGCGGATACATCGACTTTTGGCATATAACGATCCCAACTAAAGCGGACATCGGTCAAGCGGCCAAGCAGGCCTTGACCATGTAATTCTCTAATCGTTTTAAAGTCGCCATCAAACCGCCGATTATGAAAAACAGACAACATCTTTTTTTGCTCTCTGGCCAAGGCAATTAATGAACGGGCTTCCGAAGATCGAACCGTAAACGGTTTTTCGACAATAACATGTTTGCTGGCTAGCAGTGCATCGCGCGTAAACGTGTAATGATCCGTACTTGGCGTTGCAATGATAATCAGATCGATCGATTGATCTTGAAACAAATCATTTGCGCTTCTCACCACTTCCACCCCAGGGTAGCGTTCTTTGGCGCTATCCAGCTTCTGCTGTACGACTTTGGCAAGCTCCATGCCCGGAATCGAGGTGATCAGCGGTGCGTGAAAATTTTTGCCCGCATAACCATAGCCAATTAAACCAACCTTTAGTTTCCTTTGCATATTTGCTCCTTCATAGATAGAAACTGATTATTGCGCCGCTTCGATGGCTTGAACAATCATTTGGAATAACCGCAAATCATCGATGGCATCTTCCGCTGTCGTATTTAACGGCTTGCCTTCTTTGACAGCTTCGTAAAAATGTAAAATTTCGCAAGTATACGGATCTGTATAAGTGGGACGGATAACCGATTCCGTATAGCTGGTGCCTTCCGATTGTTCGATTTTCAATGTTGTCGGCAAGTGGCGAATGTAACCCGAGTCATACTGGACATGAACGGTTTTCTGATCGCCAAATATTTCGATCGCAGCATCAAATCTAATATGATGATCAAAGCCTACCTCATAGACGACATGAAACCCTTCGTATTCGAACAGGACATTCATAAAATTCCGCTCGCTCCACTTCGTAGCGGCAACGACGCGTTTTGGCATGCCAAGCATTTCGCGCATAGCGGAGAAATCATGACTGCATAATCCAGCCATCCAGCGATATGTGTTCGAGTATAACTCGGCGCTATCGCCAATCGCTTTGTAAACCTGCTCCTTGCCTCTTGCTTCTTTTTGGGCAGCCAGCTCGGCAGGGATATCGGAAAAACGGAATACATTTTGCGTTTGTTTAATGAAATAATGGTTGTAGCCAATAATGTCTCTAAAGCGCGCGTAGTTAATATGCTTCATCTGCTTCACTTCTTCGAGCGCCTGTCTAAATGCCGGAGCGTAGCGGCGCATATAGCCAACCATCACTTTTTTGCCGGATGCCTTTTCCGCGGCCATAATCCGTTCGGCATCCTCCATATTGAGAGCCATTGGCTTCTCGACAAAAGCATGTTTGCCGTTTTCTAGAGCTGCAATAACGTTATCCGTGTGATACTCGTCGCTATTTAGTACAAACACTGCCTCTATATCAGGATCAGCAACCAAGTCTGCTGAAGTAAGATAACGTTTGTCTACATGATATTGCCGTCCAATCGCCTGGACTAATTGTGGAGACACATCGCATATCGCGGTAATTTCAAATTGGTCTCGTAAGGAGGAAAGAATCGGCAAGTGAGCAATTTGAGCAATTTCTCCTAATCCGATAATTCCAAGCTTCAATTTCCCTGTCATGCTCTCACCCCTTCTATTGTTGCCGGCATCTTGAGAATAGCATCGTTCCATTGGTACAAATAGTTCGCAATTTGCTGCTTTGGTTCTGTTTGTGCAGGATACAAAGGTTCTAATTACGAGGTTCTCGATTTTTAGAGTCCTAATCGACTTTCTTGTGTGCTCCATTAACGGACACATCGCTAATTTCGCCATACAAAACATCGATCGACCAATCTTTTTCACCTGTCGCGGTATTTATCGTTTGATTGTAAACTCCCCACGCTGTACCCGTGCTCCAAAAGCAGCTGAACTGTTCTTCATTTATTCGGGGAGCAAAAGATAGCGTACGATTGACCATGTCGAAAGAATAACCGCTAAGCGAGGTCAAAAGCGCCCAGCTTGCCATCGATCTGGCATAATGATGTCCGCATTCCACTTCATTCCATGGATTTCGTTTATATCCGTCATGGCGGTCGCGAACTGCTTTTACAAGTGAAAGTCCCTCTTGCACAAAACCTTCGTAAATCAGATGTGCGGCAACCTGGTATTCGATGCCTGTCCATACTTCATCCGCATACACGAACGGCAGCTTCGGTCTGCCGCCATTTGGCCAGGAGCAAAGCAGCAGGCCGCTCTCATCGTTTAGCGCAAAGGTGCGTTGAACATTGTGATGTTCCGACAAGGTGGAACGGAAGTTATATTTGAATATCGATTGAATGGTTTTTTTAACATGATCCTCCGGCAAAATATAACCGAGTCCCGCCACATGAGCCATCCATTGACCGAGTATTTGATCGGACAGACAGCCCGTGCCGTATTGGTAACGGTACTCGTCGATATCGTCTAACTGCTGTACGTAATATTCGCCGCCCCACAGCAGCTCGTCCATTTTAAGGCTGCCTCTTTCAAAGGCGGATTTATAGCGTTCGGCTCGCTCGTCATCCCTCAAATATTGCGCCATTTCCATCCCGGCCTTTAAAGCAGCGTAAAACATCGAGTTGGAATGCGAATTCGGACCATGGAACTCGATATCATAAGTATTGTGCTGCTCGCTATCGAGTACAAAATCGCCGTCAGAATCCCAGTAACTAAAAGCAAAATCTAAAGCAAGACTCGCTTTTCCCCACACTTCTTGTAAAAAAGCATCATCCCCGCTTAGCTTCCATTCTCGGTACAAACGGACAATTGTCCCCAACTGGCCATCAGTAGCGGGAATCATATCCCATCTATCACCGCCCAGCACTTGATTGGTACGGAATGCCATACTGCCTTGCTCATCCGTTTCAAGCAGAAACTCGACCCGGCGCATGGAGCGTTCCAGATCAGGGAATAAGAAGGCCAGCGTTTGCGCGTAATTCCACACATGCGTACAGGAGCCCTCACAGCTTCCGCCTTGATCAAGACCGCCTTCCCAGCCGAGGAAGGTTCCGTTAAAAATGCGAAAGCAAGTTGTACTGCGAAGCACGGTTATGTTGCTCGATAGAGCTTCAAGTACATAACCAGGCAATGTGCTGCCGAACAACGCCCGATGAAAATTACGCGAATGCTGCTCTAAACGTGGAAGGTTGTTTAATAGATAAGTTCCTGCATCCCAAGCATTAGCAAATAAATGGGTGTAATAGTTTTTTTCGATTTCACGTCTGCCGTCATCTTTAAACGTATTGCCGCCTTCCCACCACTTTGGGCGGTTAGGAAAATGCCACGAAATAGCGAATTCAAACGTATAGGATTCGCCTGCTTCCAATGTTCGCTTTACACCAAGCGAGCCGATGCGCAGCTTTGATTTATTCATCAGACGGCCTCTTTGCCCATGCGCTTCCGAACGGAACTGCAATAAACCATCCTCGCAAAAATCATCCCAAAAATCATGAATACCATCAGACCAAAATCCATCCAGCCATGCTTCTTTTACAGTCACTTGCTCCATAGGAGTCGATGTCATAAGCGCCATCGAGCCGTAAGTCCTATGATCTTCGTTTAGCCCAGGCGCGTCATAGTACAGTCCGCTTACGTTTTCCCCCTGCCGAAATTGATTTCTTACTTGCTCCGCAAGCTTTACGTTTGCATGTTTGTCCATTTGCTCCAATCCAACGACATTTGCTAATGAGCCTGCAATCGTGACATCGACAGGGTTATTTGCGCGATTGGTTAACTTGTAACGGATCATAGCGGCCGGTATGCCGGAGTCATCTGCATTTAACGGAATAAAAGGGGTAAATGCCTCCATTTGCACTTGTACCGGCAATGCATCATCCAGGAGATCCACTGTAACAAAGGGATATTCTCCTTTCATCTCCGATGCGGCAAAGCGCGGCAGTCCGGCCAGCTCGCTTGTATGAAAGCCGCAAGCATAGGAAAAAGCACCTTCCAGCTGCGATTCTAATACTTTGGCAATGGGTGGTTGTCCATCTTGTTGTGTTCGGATTGCAAAAAAGGTGTAGGGCAGTTTATTGCCTTTCCCTTGCTTATTAAATATTTCCCAATCGCATAATTGGCCGCGAGAACCGACTGATAGATTGCCCGTGCCTATGCCGCCAAGTAAAAATTTAGCTTCGGTCGCTCCTCCGGGAAAGGTGCGCTGCGAGGCTTGCGCCAGCAGCTCCTGCTCTGAGTATGGATACATCCATTTAGCCTCCTTGTGCCCTCGTTCTTGCGGTTGATGCACAAAGAATAGCACCTCAGCCGCAGGATAAGTAGTTCTCATCCTGCAACTGGGGTGCTATATGGCGTCTGATTGAGGTTCTTAATTTGAGGTTCTCGTTTTTGAATGTAAGGTGCAGCAGTTCCCGAAATAAATAGCCCTCCTAACAGCCTTCACATTTCGATGGCTGCTGGAGAGCTATTTTACAACTTGTATCTATCCCGTTACATTCTGACTACCATACTGTCGGTAAAGCAAGTTATTCCCTTATTCCGTATAAACTAACTGCTTTCTCTCAGAGTCCCAGCGCCATGTTAAATCGCTATGTAGCCGCAGACCGCCATACCACTCATTCATTCCCTTCATCTCTACCCAGTCCTTTACCCCCGCGGCTACTGCCACCCCTGCCTCGGTTAATGCTACTTCGCATTTTTCAAAGGATGCGGTTGTTTTTTTGCGATAATCAGGAAATGTATGAGGGCCCCGTATCTCTAAAAGCGCATTCGGCCGTTCCGACATAGACCGCAGTCGATACCAAAATTCCAAATCACCCATGCCTAGCACGCTTAAACGGTTCCCGATTTCTTTAAATAGCTCGTGAGGGGTATTCACCCCATGCCGGATCAACTCCAAAGTTGTTTGCTCTACGATTCCCAGTCCATTCTTTGCGGAAGGCAGGCGGGATACGTGCAGTTCAAGTGCCGCGTGGGCGAAAGGCAGTGCCGATGTATCTTGATGCAAAATTTCAACATGCCGTTCTACATCCGGAGAAGTGTATGCCTCCCAGATCCTGCTGCCCGTCTCAAGTTCCTTCTGCCCGATCCTCTGCCACGTACCAGTTAATGTTTCCAACTGCTTTGCTGAAAGTTGGCCCAGTCCTCGAAACAGATCAATACCCGGATAGTCGCCAATACACAATAAATTTAGTTTTGTATGCCCTAGCGTCTGCTTTGAAAACCAATGCAACAAATAGCTTAACATGAGCTGATCAAACAAATCATGTTCGAACCATAATACGATCTCGTTGTATTTGTGGAAGTTCTGCAAAATCTGTTCTTGCGACTTATAATGGGTCACGTAGTCATCTGCCGAAATACCCAACGTTCTCTCCAGATATTCCACCCTTGGCGACCTCTGATGGGGCTCGTCCATTTCAACGAAGACCGGACCTACCGGATACACTTCTCTCCAGACCAGGATATCTCCGCGGATATTTCCCGCCCTTAACTTATCGCCGACAATATCTCCGTTTACGATATGGAGCATCGACAAACCTCCTTCGTAAAGACTCAGTACACCTTTTGAAAATAGTATACATTAAATCGGAGCTACCCGTCGCATCATCTATTCAACCTCTACCAACGTTATCTCTTCTTCTTAATAGCCACAAAGCGACGACAATAAATACCGCTCCTACAACATAAAATACAACTTTACTTGCCTCCCCTGTTTTAGGAAGGACGTTTACTTCTACAGTTTTGATCGTCGGTTCAAATGGCGTTGGCGTTGGCTCTTCTACCGGTTCCGGTTCTTCTGTTGGCGTTGGTGTTGGCTCTTCTGCCGGTTCCGGTTCTTC
>Ga0160445_100526_pt1 | contig 18171 bp, 17 predicted proteins | sample HID1972M_E1MG_FD_108215 | JGI IMG/M metagenome (GOLD analysis project Ga0160445, IMG submission 108215) | Enriched pill bug-associated microbial communities from UW Madison campus, WI, USA - HID1972M_E1 MG | ecosystem: Host-associated > Arthropoda: Insects > Digestive system > Unclassified ... | reverse complement strand
GTCATTTAAAGCGACCCGCATAAACAAGCCAACAATAGAAACAAAATTATTTAGGAAAATTGTAATTTGACGGAACAAAAAATCCAACGTTATGGAAACAAAATTTGAAGCAGGAATTAACATCGCAATAAAAATCCCCAAAAGTAAATACGAAAAGACAGTTGCTTTTTACAAGGATATTTTAAAGTTGAAAGTTGAAGAAAAACCTATTGACAATCCGACCGTTTCCAGAACACACGAAGTTAAATTTGGTAACAATATTATATGGCTGGACTGTGTAGACAACTATACACATTCAGAAACGTGGTTACAGCTTACAGTTCCTAACGTAGAAGAAGCGAAAAACTATTTGCAATCAAGTGGTGTGGAAACTTGTGACGAAATTGAAGAACTTCCGCAAAATATGCATTGGATTCAAGACCCAGCAGGAACAGTATTCAATCTACAAAAGAGAGAAACAAATTAATTTGAATTGAAAACAACGAACCGCTAATAAGGGTTTTGCAAAAAGCGGGCATAATTGCAAAACTCAACAGTAGTTTTTCAATTGAACTTAGTAACAAATTTGGGTTTTCTGCTTCGTTTTCCGCCCGAAGGCAAGCCCTGAACCGTTAGAGGTCATTTAAAGCGACCCGCATAACAAGCCAACGACAGAAACAAAATTATCTAAAATAAGAATTATGAAGCCAAGGATATCAGTATTTACATTAGGGTAGCCGACTTGGAGAAATCAGTTGCATTTTATAGAGATGGGCTTGAATTAAAAACGGACGGAATTATCGGTAAAGAGTTTGAATACGGCGCAGTTGCTTTTTTTGACCTGCAAAACGGATTAAAACTTGCTCTTTGACCAAAGAAAAGCATTTCCAAAGATACAAACATAAAGGAGCAAACACCTTCTTCATTAGAGTTTACCATTGGACACAATGTAAACAGCAAGGAAGAAGTTGATACCGTTATGAAACAGGCTGAAGATGCGGGAGCAAAAAATATCAAACCTGCACAAGATACATTTTACGGTGGTTATGCAGGCTACTTCCAAGACCCCGACGGACATTTGTGGGAAGTGGTTTGGAATCCGGCATTTGAGATTAATGAGCAGGAAAACTTACTTGACCAAAAATAGATTTTACAGATAAATAACGAACCGCTAACAAATGGCTTGGCAGCCATATCGTGACGATAGTTAATACAGGAGAACTTGACAAATATGGACGCTTATAGACTTGTCATACATTAAACTAAAATTGCAACTTAATCTAGAATAAATAATTAAGATTCGGGAGCAAAAAATATCAGTATGAGTATTAACAGACTAATAATGGTTAAAAATTGTTAAATTTTAATTGATTTCCTGTAATAAAGCCAACTTTATAACATGAAATATTTTTTCGCTATCCTATTTGCGTTCTTAATCGGCTATCCTGGTGCTATACACGCGCAGCTCCGATTTACAGGTCATGTTATTGATTCGGAAGACAAACAACCTTTAGCCTATGTAAACATCGGCATTAAACAGAAGAACATTGGTACAGTAACATCCCATGATGGATCATTCACGCTGGATGTACCAAATAAATATGCCAAAGACACAATAACCTTTTCCATGATAGGGTACGAAGGATATGACCTCCCTCTTCAAGCGTTAGAGAGTAGCAAAATACATTCTATCAATCTAGTCCGAAAAAACACTATGCTAAAGGAGGTGACTGTGGCCGGCCAAGAACTAAAGGAACGACGCTTTGGGATCAAACGTCGAGGCCTTTTGATTCACTTTGCGGATGGAATGTTCAATAAGAATGATAGTTACGAAATTGGCCAGTTAATCAAACTCGGCAGCACACCGGCAAAGCTCACATCTTTGAATCTCTATGTATTGGAGCCAAGAGATGATAGCATAACTTTTCGAATTAATTTTTACCGATACTCAGACGGCCAGCCTGCTGAGCGAGTTGTGGACAAAAATATTGTTCATAAACAAGCAATCAAAAAGGGATGGCTTCAATTTAATTTGGCCGACTTTGATATTAGCCTATCTGGTGATGTAGTTGCCACACTTGAATTTATGCCTCAGCACAAAGAAGAGATAAAACCGATCAGCTATGAGGTAAAACTGGGAGGCACCTCGAAGAGTTTCTATAGGCGAAGTAGTTTAGGTACTTGGAATACGCCACCACATCATTACTGTCTCAATGTAACAGCGTTGGTCAATAAAGGAGCACCTGAACCGTTGGATGAAGATTTGGAATCGATTCCTGCGTTTGTGTTTCCATCAGATATTATCAAAGACAATTTCAGCGTGTTTGTGAATTTGCCAGAAGATTATGATAAAGATGCAAGCAAAAAACACCCTGTTCTCTTCCTCCTAGATGGAAATGCGTATTTCGATCATATAAAGGCTAATGTTGAAGAATATAGCAGCAAAAAGCATGATTCGATAATAACACCCATTGTAATAGGGATTGGCTACAAAAATGCTTATCTCATGGATTCACTTCGTGTAAGGGATTATACCTACCCAAAAGCGTTGCCTACTGATAGCTTTCCAACGAGTGGTGGCGCCGATCGTTTTTATGCCTTCATAACGAAAGAATTGATCCCCTACATAGATAAAAACTACCGTACGGATACGACGTCAAGAACAATCATGGGGCATTCATTCGGCGGATATTTTGTCCTTTACGCCTTATTACGGGATCGTACATCTGAAGAAAATGGACATCCCCAATTCAATTGTTACGTCTCGGCGAGCCCATCCCTAGGTTATAGAGACGGATATATTGTCCGCCAGCTAGAGCAAGGGTTAAAAGGCGCCCGACCTTATGCAATTGAACAGAAAGTTTATCTTACTATGGGTGAACGAGAGCTCGACCATAATGCTACTCCTCTTCATACAAAATTAAAGAAAATCTTGTATGAACAAAAAAATATTCATCTTAAAACGAAGATATATCGAAATACAGATCACTTAGGCACAGCCGTACCTACTTTCGATGACGCGATTCGCAGCATATACGAATGATTTAAACAAGATGTCTTAATTGCGGATTTCACTAATTATCCTTTTTTGGGGTTTGGATAAATTTTTCATAGCTTTTTTTAATATATAATAGCAGTTCATAGTCACTCATTTGTGCAACTATATCGGCCGACGGCCGATATTCATCGATGAAGTGCTGGAGGGAATCGCCCTGGAGAGAAGTTAACGATCGGACTTTCTCTTCAGAAAAAATATGAGTGGCATAATTATCTTTCTCTTCCTGTAATAATTTTTTATGCAATTTCGAAATGGGGTTTTTATTCTTTCCTATAAGACCAATAACAGACAATAGGTCAACACTAACCAAGGAGGAGGTTGAAGGCTGGAACGGTTGGTATTGATGATTTATAGTAGGCGATTTTGCGATAAAAATATCCTTAAAGCTGGGATCTTTATAAGCGAAAACTGAAGCATATTCCTTCCTTCTGGCAAGCGAATCTCGAATATAATTTCGTGCAGCATATATCTGTACAGGATTTAATACAATTGAATTGGCTTTCAGTTTGATTACTAGGGTATCGGTTCTATTCGCACCATCAAAAATATGGTCATAAAGTTGGTAACCCACATGGCTAATCAGTATTGTATCTCCTATTTCTAAACCTGACAAATTAAAGCCTCCTGTTGAATCAGTAAACGTCATGTTGGTAGACGTTTTAACTACCGCATTTATGATGGGTGATTTTGTAAATTGGTCAACCACTATGCCATCTATCTGCTGCCCATAAAGCAGATCAGGTATTGCAAAAGCGGTTAGTAATATCATTACTCTCAACACGGCTAGATTCTTTTAATTAGCAGTCTTATCAAAAGTAATAATCAATTAATTGATTATGAAAATGTTAACAACATTTAACATTAAGGCGCTTCATATGCCAGTTCATCGTTTGTAAAATATCTAATACTGTATATGGGAAATTGCCAGATGAATCTGAAGTTTTTAAAACCTTAGTTAGAATAGGAGAGCGATTTCAATTGATAAGTTGGGAAGTAAAGTAAATTAGCAATAATGGATATCAACACTAAAATTACCGAATATTTTGGAGATAAAGTGGAAGTCAGCGAATTTCTTCCAGATTGCATTTTAAGATGAGGGGTTATTATCTTTGCAGTATGAAAAGATTTCTTATTGTCATTGCGCTGATAATCAGTTTTCAATCGGCGAAATCCCAGTATAACGACTCGACATTCCATCACATAACGCTTTCCTCTACGGGCTCAATCAATAAAACCAACGACGATAAGGCTTATTTGCTGAATAATTCTCTTAGTTGGGGAATAAAGCGGAATGACATTGTTTTGAATTCATCGAATACTTGGTTGTATGGTAAGCAAAATGGTAATTTAAGCAATAACGATTTTTCTTCCAGTTTAAACTTTAATCTCTACAAAACTTTGCCACATTTTTATTATTGGGGTTTACTTAATTATAATACAAGCTATTCTCTAAAAGTAAAAAACCAGTTTCTTGGTGGTTTAGGAGTAGCGTATAGCTTTTTAGATAAAGATGATGCTTATTTAAATATTAGCGATGGAGTGCTTTATGACAAGAGCAGTCTGGTGGAAGGTGAAAACTATAACACGTATCGCAATTCTCTCCGTTTAAACTATTATTTTGAGTTTAAAGGCCTGTTAAGCATTAGCGGGAATCATTTTTTGCAGTCTTCGTTCTCGCGAAAGAATGATTACATCATTCGCTCTTCAACTACCTTAGGGTTAAAGTTGAAAAAATGGATTAGCTTAACGGCATCCTTAAATTACAATAAAATGAATGTTACCCACAGCGAGAACCTTAATTTTACCTATGGACTTATTTTGGATAAATATTTTTAAATAATTCCCCCAATCGGTGGCTTGTTTTTAAATGGCTCATTATCGGTTCTATTGCCGCTCTTTTTTCGATACGTCACTTTGAGTTTTTTGTTTAATCCATTTTTTTGATCTGTCACAATTATTTTTTTTTGGTTTAACATTAAGTTTAGATTCATTGAGGTGCAAACATAAAGCGGCTTTTTTGACTTTTCAAACGTTGACACAAATTGATAGCCGGTGATACAAATTGCAACAGATTGATAGCTAGGATCCGTCTGCTGATAGCTTTAAGACGGTGGTTGACAGCACTTGAACGGTGAAAAGGATTGATCGGTAAATTGTCATAAGTATTTTTAATCAGACCTTCAAAGATTGAATTATATGTCGCATTCGGTTTTGACATGCCAATTCCTGACATTAAGTTTTCATTTACCTTGTCTGCTCTTACTCGATAGCCGCAAGGATTATAACAATGGTAATAAAAATATTTTTTGAGATCTTCCTTAAGGAGGAGAGGAGACATTGAAGTAGAAGTTGATTGATTCAGTCGGGGGATATACGTAGGGTTTGGGACACCGCGATCACAACACGTAATTATCCCAACCTTGGGTTGTTCCACGAGAAGATCATTAAATGCAATAAAAAACATTCCCATATAAAATGTCCCGGAATAAATGCCTAATTTAGAAAGTCTATCTACAGTTTCTCTTTTTATTAACCAAATGAAAGACAATTTTTATAACCTCAGTAATGACAATCAAATTGACTAGTCTTACCAACTCGCAAGAAAGTAGGTGCCTTTGGTGTCAGCGTGATCTGCCACTTCGCCTATTACGTTTTTGAAAAAAGCGCATACGATACCGCAGTCATTAGGTGGAAAGTTTATTTGCGAAGGTGTTTGTGATGATGCAATCATTATTTTGGAAGTCCAAGTTATCAAAAAGTTGCGATAGAGGTATTTCTACGTGAAGCTTTAAAACCGCATTTTTACCAATAGAAGTTAAATAACAGATTATGGGATAACAGAAATGGATATTAGGTCAGCTCTCCTGCGTACCTTGTGCATACCTCGCTTTACATAAGTAGGGAGTGCGCGGGCAATGAGTAGGGAGTGAGTTCGTTAAAAACGGGATTTTAACGGACTCACCCCCCGTGCATCCCCCACGCATCCCCTTTTAACCTAAAAGCAGTTCTGTTTATGTCTAGTCGTATGTCTTTGCCAATTTTCCGCTTTTGCTATCCTTTTTTAGAAAGATTTTGCTTGATCGGAAAAGATCAATTGTCTTTTTGATGAACTTGGGTACAATTCAGCCATTATTGAATAGAAAAGCGTCGGAATATAAGTCTGGCGGTGCCACAACCTAGTCGGGCTTACTACCTGCTCCTGAGTTTAGAACCGAGGGTTTATTTACGCTTATCTTGAAGCGGAAACTGAAAAGAAATAGGGAAGAAATCATGAAAATCATTGCGAAAAGTCCTGAAAATTCAATGCGTGAAATAGCTGCTAAAATGCGCATCACTCCAAAGGAGTGATATCATATACGTAAAATGCGAGAGGAAATGTTGTGGAGAAGAAAATATAGAATCAAGGTACTATCTGAGGGCTGAATAAAATTTTCCCTTTAACTCTTAATCGCGTACAGTATTTGGAGTCACAACTTATCGTTTAATTCCTCTATGTCTTCCCAAACTCTGATATTATCTATTTCAATGCTCTCTTGCCACCCAGTTCCCAATTTATATTTGGTGCTAAAAAAACAATTTCCTGGAGAATACATGACTAGAAATTTTAACATGTTTCTAAAGAACATCTGTCGAGGACACTAGGTAGAAACCGAAAATACTAGGGTAGAAATAAAGATACTAGGGTAGAAGCTAGAGAAAATATACTGATTCTAGCGAATATTTCAATATCTGGCTTTGGCTAGTTTTGGACATATGTACGTATTTGTAGTTAAAAACCCAATGACGTTAAAACGTATCAGAACTTTCAACTTATGTATAACCCCAAGGGTAAGTTCCTCACTAATTTTGTCTTATTAATTAATTAAATAATAAAAAATGAAAAAGACAATTTTAATTACTGGTGCGGCACGTGGATTTGGAAAAATCTGGGCCCAGGCATTTTTAGAAAGAGGTGACAATGTTATCGCTACCTCAAGAAATATCGCACAGTTAGCGCCTTTAACAGAACAGTATGGAGCTGCGGTATTACCAATACAACTTGACCTCACGAGCAGAACTGAAGCTATAAAAGCGGTAAACCTTGCTCAGGAACATTTTGGACATATTGATGTGGTCATTAACAATGCAGGTTACTGTTTATTCGGAACTGTGGAGGAAAATAGTGAGGAAGAGGTTAGGGATCTGTTTGAAGTAAATGTATTTGGGACCCTTTGGATCACGCAAGCCATCCTTCCAATTTTCAGGGACCAGGGCAAAGGACATATTATACAGCTTTCAAGCGTAATGGGTATCAATACATTACCAACAATGGGATTATACTCTGCAACCAAATTTGCTGTAGAAGGTTTCAGTGAAGCGTTGCAGGCAGAAGTAAAGGATTTCGGCATCAATATCACCCTTATTGAACCAAATTCATTTAAAACAGACTTTTTTGGATCTTCTGCAGTTGAAAGCCAACCCATCGATGCCTATGCAAAGGTAACAGCAGATTTTAGATCGGGTGATGGTGTTAAACCAGAGAACATTGGAGATCCAGATGCTACTATAGAAGCCATACTGAATGTCGTAGATGCAGAAAACCCACCTTTAAGGTTATTTCTGGGAAAATTAGCGTATCCATGGACGCAGTATACCTACGGTGAAAAACTAGCTGCCTGGGATGAGCTGAAAGAGGTATCAGCAAAAGCCCACGGTCATTAGTTATTATTCTAATAGATAGATTACAGAATCTATGTTGTAACTTAGATTCTGTAATAATTATATCAGCAAGATGAAACATTACAAAACCATTTCCCAACTTCATCGGGACAGTAATTTTGAAGTACCGGAGCTCCCAATGATCAGCTTGATCCATTGCGATGATGTGAATAGCTGTTCTATCGGCCAGAGCAAATTTACGTGCGATTTCTATATGATCGCACTTAAAAAGATAGCTTCAGGCAGTTTTTTGTATGGCAAATCTAAATACGATCACGACAATGGTTCTATGTCATTTGTTAAACCCAGACAGGCGATGGAGATCAACAGTGTGGTAATGGCCGAAAATGCATTTGTAATTTTTATTCATGAAGATTATTTCCTGGGGCACAACCTGCACACGGAAATAAAGAAGTACGGCTTTTTCGACTATGAAACCAATGAAGCCCTCCATTTATCCCCTACTGAAGAAAGGATCATCTGGGAACTTTATGATAAAATTTCATTGGAGTACAAGAACAATGCTGATGAGTTTAGTAAAGATATCGTTCTCACACATATCGATTCTATTTTAAAATATGTCCAGCGCTTTTACAAGCGCCAGTTTATAAACAGAAAGATTGTATCAGGTCCCATTGTGAGCAGGTTTACTGAGATCCTGTCTTCTTACTTAGAAAGCGGGCAAATTAGCTCAAAAGGATTGCCGACTGTAACCGCTATTGCATCTCAATTGAATATCTCATCCCGTTATCTGAGTGACCTCTTAAAACAGGAAACCGGGAAAACAGCACTGGAACACATCCATATTTTTTTGATTGATGAGGCAAAAAACCTACTGATAAGCACGGAGAATACCATTGCTGAAACAGCATATCAACTGGGCTTCGAAAATCCGCCTTATTTTTCAAGGCTTTTCAAAAAACAGACGGGTATTACACCAAATAAATACAGAACTCAATTGCTCAATTAGCAATAAATAACGCAGATGGACGATTTTTCGCGAAACACTATTAACATCTTCGATAAGTTAACTGATAACGAATTTCTTGAAGTTAAAAACATCTTTCACTTTAAAAAATATCGTAAAGGAGATTTCATTATCAAAGAAAGTGATAATGTACAGAATGTTTATTTTATTTCTTCTGGATTGGTAAAGCTCTCTCATTTTGATAAGGAAGCTAAAGAGGCTGTGAGAATTTTGTATTAAATACATAACGTTCAAAACAATTTTAAAATGGAAAAGCACATCATTAATCCCTGGAATTGGCAGGATGCAAGAAATTATGTACAAGCAGTAGAAGTAAAAAATATTCAAGGCACTTTATATGTTTCCGGACAAACGGCTATAAGTGATTTCGGAATATCAAGCGACAAAGATATGCGTTCACAATTAATACATACCATCGAAAATTTGGAGAAAGTAATTCGAGAGGCTAATTACGAATTGAAGAATATAGTACGATTAAATATTTATACAACCTCAAATTCCGAACTCTTTGAAAATTTTGATATAATCCAAAACTGGATAACTAAAAATGAAATAAAGCAATCTTCGACTGTATTAGAAGTAAAAAGGCTTTTTGAGACACTGAAAGTTGAACTTGAAGCGACAGTAGTGAAATAATGATGCTATAGAAAAACATCGTATAACATCGCAATCAAAAATGTTTAATCAAAAAAATAAAAACAATGAGCAAAATTTTAATAACAGGAGCAACAGGACATTTAGGAACAGCAGTAATTAATCAACTGCTGAAAAACACAAATGCCAACAATATCGTGGCGTTAGCACGCGATGAAAATAAAGGAAAGTCTTTGAAAGAAAAAGGTGTTGAAGTTCGCCTGGGAACTTTTGACGACATGGCTTCGCTTGACAAAGCATTGCAGGGAATTGAAAAAGTTTTATTGATTTCTACGGCAGACCCAAACCGTTTTCAACAACACAAAAATGTGGTTGACGCTGCAAAAAAAGCGGACGTGCAATTCATTGCTTACACAAGTGTTCCGCTCAAAGATTTGAATTCGGCTGCGGCGAAACCTTTGCTGGAAAGTCATTTTCAAACCGAAGATTACATCAAAGCAAGCGGTTTGACGTATGCGTTTTTGCGCAACAACATTTATGTAGATATGGTGCCGGTGTATGTTGGCGAAAAAGTGTTTGAAACAGGAATTTATCTTCCCGCAGGAACAGGAAAATTGCCTTTTGCGTTGCGCAGAGAAATGGGCGAAGGCACAGCAAATTTACTTTTTCAAAGTGAAGGACATCAAAACAAAACGTATGACATCACAAACACCGAATTGTATTCGTTTGAAGATGTTGCCAACGTTCTTTCTGAATTGTCGGGTAAAACAATTACCTACACAAACGCAGATTTAGATGAGTTTACGAAAATGTTGAAAGAGCGTAATATGCCTGAACATTTTATTTTCATCTTTACCGCTTTCCTTAGTGACTTCAAAAATCATCAGTACGAAAAAGCAACAAACGACCTGGAAAAATTGCTCGGCAGAAAACCCGCAACATTGAAAGAAGCGTTGAAAGAATTATACAAACTATAAAAATTAAATCCGACACCGCACTGAAAAAGCTATTTCCCAGTAATTTCCTTTCGATGTTCAATTCCCCATTCTGTCAGATTCTTAATTATGGTCTGCAACGTAAGACCGTGTTGCGTAAGCTCATACTGAACCGTTATAGGTTGCGTGTCTAAAACTGTCCGAGGTCAGCCCGAAGACATTGCGAAAGTAGCCGTATTTCTTGCTTCCGATGATTCAGCGCGGATCATGGGAGAGAAAATTTCCGTTTGGGGCGGTATTTACGGTTTGTGAAATTTAGAAAATCAAAAAAATAAAAAACAATGGAACAAAATAATTATAACGGAGCGTTACAAAAAACAATCAGTTCAGGGTTTAACGCAACATCAACTACAAGTGATGTAATCAAAGGAATCGACCTTACAGGAAAAATCGCTATCGTAACAGGCGGCAACACAGGTATTGGGTTAGAAACAGTAAGAACACTTGCAAATGCAGGGGCAACTGTAATTGTTCCTGCGAGAAATATTGAAAAAGCAAAGAAGAATCTACAAGGAATTACCAACGTAGAAATAGAAGAAATGGACTTAATAAATCCCGACTCTATTGACAGATTTTCCGAAAAGTTTTTGGCTTCGGGCAGACCATTGCATCTACTTATCAATAATGCGGGCATTATGTTTGTTCCGCTACGCAGAGATAGTCGTGGAATAGAATCTCAATTAGTAACCAACCATTTAGCACTATTTCAATTGACAGCAAAATTATGGAATGCACTCAAAAAAGCCAATGGAGCGAGAGTAGTTAATGTTTCTTCGCAAGGACACCACTTTGCATCGTTCAATTTTGAAGACCCGAATTTTGAAAACTGTGAGTACGAAACCTTATCGGCTTATGGGCAATCAAAAACCGCTGTCAATTTGTTTTCACTTGAATTAGACAATCGTGCTAAGCCATTCGGGGTAAGAGCATACTCAGTACACCCCGGCAATATTTGGGGAACAGAATTAGCCAGAGAAGCTCCAATAGAGATATTACAGCAAATTGGCTTCTTTGATGGCCAAGGAAATCCTGTATCGGAAGTTATTGATTCGCTTAAAACCATTCCGCAAGGTGCGGCTACAACGGTTTGGTGTGCTACAAGCACATTACTAAACAACATTGGTGGTGTGTATTGTGAAGATTCGGATATTGCTGAATTGGCTTTAGGACAGGAAATATCTACAGGTGTAAAACCCTATTCGTTAGATGAAACCAACGCAAAACACCTGTGGACATTAAGCGAAAAATTAGCCAATATTTCATTCAATATTGATTGAAATATTGCTGGAAAATAGACAAGTTTTTCACGACTAATAAAACACTGCCTGTAATAAGGTATTGCCGCAACGGGGGCTGACGTTGCTATAATCAACGCCAGCCCTTTTTGTATATTTGCGCTGTATTGAACAACCTAAGCTTCTGTTCTTCTTCCTTCTTGATTGCCAATTCTTGAAATTTATTCAGGATTAACTGAATATGTGGAATCGTATGGGATGTTACGTTCGGCAATTCCAATGCCACCATACGGTAACGTATTTCGTATAATTTTCTATCATCTAACTGCTGAAAAATTCTACCTAACCTGACCGGGATTAAGAAATAAACCCTTAAACCAAATAGCCTACACGCAACTGAGTGATTTAATGCATTTTTTGCTAATTGGCTAAAAAATGTGTTAATTTACATCGTATCAGATACCTAACCTAACTCTTATACTAACCTAACCCTTGATGGCCGGAAGCGAAAAATATTTACATGAATTGCATGACGGACGCGAGTCCGGTCTTCATCATTTTATCCAGTTGCATAGCAAGCCGCTACGTTTTTTTGCCTATAACATTATCCGTAGCAAAGAAGCTGCAGAAGAAATCGTATCCGATGTGTTTTTTAAGTTATGGAGTGGCCGCGAGCGCTTCGCCACTGCAGAGAAAATCAAAGCTTTCTTGTATATCGCCACGCGTAATGCCTGCTATGACTACCTGGACTCGCCCAAAAATCGAATCCACTATGACGTCGACATTATTGACCAGCTGCAGCACCCTCAGTCCGATATTTTGGCTGGAATTATCGAGACCGAGCTGGTTGAACTCGTATATCAAGAGATCAACCAGTTGCCGGAGCAGCAAGCTGCGGTATTCCGCATGAGTTATATGGAGGGGATGGCCACCGACGAGATCTGCGATGCATTGGGCATTACGGCTAATGCCGTTTTCTTAGCCCGCTCACGGGCGCTGGCAAAGCTACGCACCACTTTCAAGGGCAGGCAGCTCATTTGCTACCTGCCCTTTCTGTATTGGGTAGGGGTGGACCGCTGGGTGAATTGAAGTTTGCTACTTCAGCGACTTTTATAAAATTTATTTTATAAAGAAGAACATCATGAATACCACATTGAAATACCGGATGTCTTTCGATCTTACTGGGTCTCTCCTACAGCAAGAAAACTTAGCTTTCAATTCTGGGGGTATTTAAGTGATCAACGGACCCGCACGCACCTTTCTGATCAGTGTAATCGGCGTGCTTTCAAAAAAATCAAATTTCCCGGACAGGTTTTTTCCTTATTCCCGTTTCTATATCAGACATTAGGAAAAAATACATGCAAGAAACCCATCATATTGTCCAATTACTCAAGAAAAGTTTAGAAGGCTCACTTTCACCAGTCGAAGAGGCTAAGCTACGCACTTGGGCGGGCAGCGATGCGGTATACCAAGCACTGCTTGACCGCATGCGCAATGGCCATTCATTGGAGGAGCTGTTGCACTTGCGCCATTCACTAGAGCAACATGATCGTCAAGACTATGCCGATCAGTTGCAAGAGGCATTGGATGCCCGTATCGCAGCTTCGCAAGGGGTTACCAAATCGCATACGTTTCGCAGATGGCTGCGCTATGCTGCCGCCGCACTCATTGTGGCGAGCGCCGCAACTTGGATTTTCTTTGGATCAGAATTAAATAAACAACCTAAACTCGTAAATCTGGAACTGGAAGATATCCAGCCTGGTGGCAGTCGCGCTACACTCACCTTGCCCGGTGGCCAGACGATCGATTTGAGTGAAGCCCAAACCGGCATCGTCATTGTCGACGGGGACATTGCCTACAACGACGGTGCTTCGCTTGCCGCTGTACCGGACGACGACTTACAGGAAAACACGCTGCTGGAATTGTCTACTCCTCAAGGTGGTACATATCAAGTCACTTTGCCTGACGGCACCAATGTCTGGCTCAACTCCGCATCCACACTGAAATATCCAAGCCGCTTTGACAAGGATAATCGTGTAGTCGAATTGATAGGTGAAGCGTATTTCGACGTAACACAGATCCGCAAACCCGCAGCTTCGTCTAATGTGCCATTTTGGGTGGTAAGCGCCGGCCAAACCGTAAAAGTCCTTGGAACCGAATTCAACATCACCGCATATGCGGATGAAACGGAGACGAAAACCACTCTTGTTGAAGGCGCAGTACAAATCTTAAACCATACTTTTAATACGGTGAGTCGGCTCCAACCTGGCGAGCAAGCGATAAATCGAGCAGGGAACATGACTATTAAAAAGGTGGACACTGAGCAGTTCACCGCTTGGAAAGACGGCTTCTTCTATTTCGACGGATTGGCACCAAATGTTGCGTTCGATCAGCTTGAGCGGTGGTACGACATCGAGGTAACTTACCAAGGAAGTGTCCCCTCGATACGATTTTTTGGTATGATTGATCGGGGTAAACCGCTTAGCTCCGTATTGAAAACACTGGAGAAAAGTGGACTTAAGTTCCAGATGATGCGATCCGGTGAGAAAAATAGGTTAATTATTGTGGAAGAATAAAAGACTAATAACTAAATAAATATCAATTAAATTTAAAAGGAGATCACTGATATGAAAACATAAACGTGTACATGTAAAATATGTCAATCCAAAAAAAAGGGTGATGCGTGGGGCATCACCCGCTAGTCGCTTGGATTGCTGTTCGGCACGATTTGGACATCCAGCCGAAAAACCGATTTGTTAAACCATCCAAACAGGACAAATATATGATTTTTACACCAAGTGTAACGGGCTTGCTTTGGCCCACAATAAACCGATTTTTATTAATTATGAAGTTAGCGATTCTCCTGACCTTCGCGTTTTCAGTTTATGCTTTCGCGGACGGTAAAGCACAGAAAATTACCTTGCATGCAGAGAATACGACGCTGCGTGAGGTGATGAAAGAAATCCAGAAACAACAGGGTTATTCCTTTTTCTTCCGGGGAGATAGAATTGCATCCACGCGTGTCAACGCAGAAGTGAAGCAAGCTGATCTTGCACAAGCGATGGAACGTATCCTCAGCGGTCATGATCTGGAATGGTCGCTGGAAGATGATATTATAGCTATCACCGTAAAAGCCCATACGCTTGGCACATCAGTTTCATTATATCAGCAGCGCGAAATTACTGGTCGAGTAACCGATGAACAGGGTTCGCCGCTGGAAGGTGTGACTGTACGGGTGAAGGACATGCCCGCGGTTGTGACTACTGCGGCAGACGGAACCTACCGGATTTCATTGCCAGGCGGCGGGGAAACCTTGGTATTCACCATTGTGGGTTATGAACCGGTGGAACGTGCGCCCGGCACCCAAAATACCATCAACGTGTCGATGCAAACTTCACTTAGTGATTTGGAAGAAGTGGTTGTCGTGGGGTATGGAACGCAACGTAAAGTGAATCTTACCGGAGCTGTGTCTTCGGTTGACTTCGAGCGAGGAGGAATGCAATCCCGTCCGCTGCAAAGTGTTTCGTCGGCCTTGGCGGGAATGGCGCCCGGACTTAATGTGAATCAAAGCAGCGGTCATCCCGGCGCAACGGCTAGTATGAAAGTCCGCGGGACCGGTTCGCTCAATGCGAGTCAGGATCCATTGATTGTGATCGATGGGCAAGTGGGGGATATCAATGCCGTCAACCCGAGCGATGTAGCTTCCGTCTCGATACTGAAAGACGCCGCCTCCGCCGCCATCTATGGATCAAGGGCTTCGAATGGCGTCATCCTCATTACGACGAAGACGGGCAAGAACAACGACGGCAAGGTGAGCTTTAATTATACGGGGAATGTCGGTAAAACAGATGCGGCTCGTGTATTTGATATCATCGACAATACCGTGGATCAAATGCAGCTCATCAACCTCGTTCAACGCAATTCAGGCATACAGCCATCTTATAGCGATGGGCGTATTGCCGAGTGGCGCGAAGGTGCGATTACGGATCCGTTGTTGTATCCTAACACCAATTGGTGGGACGCATTGCTTAGTAGCGGTACTATGCAAAACCACAACATGTCGGCCCGTGGGGGGAATAATCGTGTCAATTTTTTTACTTCGATCGGCTATCTACAAAACGGAGGGACGATTCCAAACACCGGTATGGACCGATATAATTTCAGGAATAACCTTTCCTATAAAGTTAACGACTGGCTGGAACTCGGCAATATTATTACGGGACTCTATAGCGAAAGCGATCCGGGGACCGACGCAAGTATTTTCCAATGGTTCGAAACATTAACGCCTGGTATGTTGCCGAAGCATCCGGACGGACGATACGGGGTCTCCATGACCGGTGGATCCGAATTCTCTGGTAATAACCCACTGAGAGTAGCAGAAACGCAAATGGGGGAGAATGCAACGCAACGGTATACCGGTAAATTCTTCGCAAATGTTACTCCTCTTGAAGGATTGAAAATTACGGGAAGTTATTTTGTCGATTTTTATAATTACAACAATTGGACAAGCAACCGTCCAGTAGACTCCTGGGATTTTCAAACAAATACGATTGGATTAGCTGCGCCTACCACCATTGGTATCGGCAATTCTTTCTCCAAAAACCGTCGATCGGTGATCGATATTTTCGGTAACTACGAAAGGTCGTTCGGAGACCATCATTTCAATTTGTTAGGAGGGTTCAATCAAGAGTACTACCGTACAGATGCATTCAGCGCCTCTAAATTAGATTTATACAGCTTGGATATTCCCGTATTGGATGCAGCGGCTACAGTGCAGTCCGCCGGTGGGAATGCTAACGATTTTGCCATGCGATCCTATTTCGGCCGGTTGAACTATAACTTTGACGGCAGATACCTCTTCGAGGTCAACATTCGGACGGATGGGTCCTCTCGTTTTAGTACTGACAATCGATGGGGTACGTTTCCATCGTTTTCGGCCGGATGGAATCTTTCCAATGAATCGTTCTGGAGTTCCTTAAAGCCCGTTATTGACCAGTTCAAGCTGCGGTTTTCTTATGGCCGACTTGGAAATAATGGAATTGGTAATTACGACTGGCAGAGTGTATACAGTGCAGCAAATTATAGTTTCAACGGTACAGTCACAAAAGGATTGGCATCTACGGCATATGCTAATTCGGCTATTACTTGGGAAACTACAGACGTCATGGATATCGGCGCAGATGTTCGGCTTTTTCAATCATTATCTCTCCACGTGGATTACTACAATAAATTGACGCATGGAATATTGGCTCGTGTACCCATACCGTTTGTGAATGGAGGATTGGAAGCCCCGCTGATCAATAGTGCTAAGGTGCGCAATAGCGGTGTCGAAGCTGAGTTAAACTATCAACGGCAATTCAATGAATTTTCTTTGTTTGTTGGAATAAATGGCGCTTACAATAACAATGTTGTCGAAAGCTATAAAGGTGACTACCTTGAACCACACGGTGTAGGCGTATGGACGGAAGGTCAGCCTATAGGTAAATTTTGGCTGCGGCAGGTGGACCATATCGTACAGGATCAAACAGAAATAGATGCACTGCTTGCAGATGGATGGGTATTCCGGCCTTCAGCACCAGGCCCCGGCGATTTTCTGTACAAAGATCATGATGGAAATAAGATAGTGGACGACAATGATCGGACACTAGTAGGAAATCCGTTGCCTAAATTTACATATGGTGGTACTATCAATTTGGCATATAAAGGATTTGATTTCTTGGCGCAGTTTAACGGAGTTTCAGGCTGGGATAAATACTTAAATACCAATACATTTGTCCTGGTTCGGCCAATTAATGGTGTATTAGCTTCCCCTAAGTTTCTGAATTCTTGGGCCGAAGATAACAGGAGTATTACCATTCCTAAATTATATAATAGTGATCCGAAGAATAACCAGATATCCGACTACTATCTGCAAAGCGCCAGCTACTTTAGGATTAAGGCTCTTCAACTGGGATACTCGCTGCCGCCTAGATGGATGGAACGTGCAAAGCTTTCCAATGTAAGGCTGTATGTCAACCTGGAGAATTACTTCACTTTTACTTCATGGGAGGGGCTGGATCCCGAATCGGGCGGGGTAACTTATCCGCAGATTAAGACTTTGTCGGTAGGGGTGAATTTTGGATTTTAAAATCATAGATATGTAATGATATGAAAAGATTAGGTTATTTTTTATTAATAATAGTGTTCACGGCTTGCCAGAAAGATTTTCTGGACAGAAAGCCATATGACTCGCTTTCGAGCGAGAATGCCTGGGCATCAAATGATAACGCTACTATGGCAGTTGATGGAATTTACAATGCGATGAACCTCGATAACAACATGGCGGGTTATTTCTATATATTCACGAACATTGGACCCGATGGTTACGGTTATATTCGCGATGAAAGCATTCAGCGTGGTCTTTCCACCAATCGCAGCGCGTTATATCTCAATACGTATAGCGGGCTTTACCGCATCATCAAGTATACCAACGATGCCATTGCTAACCTGGCGGATAACACAGGCCTGACACCGGAAGTGGCTAGCAGGCTTCTGGGAGAAGTGAAATTTATGCGCGGATTGTCCTATTTCTATTTGCTGCAACTTTATGGAGGTGTTATTATTTTGGATGAGCCGGTAGATCCT
>Ga0160445_100525_pt1 | contig 18192 bp, 16 predicted proteins | sample HID1972M_E1MG_FD_108215 | JGI IMG/M metagenome (GOLD analysis project Ga0160445, IMG submission 108215) | Enriched pill bug-associated microbial communities from UW Madison campus, WI, USA - HID1972M_E1 MG | ecosystem: Host-associated > Arthropoda: Insects > Digestive system > Unclassified ... | reverse complement strand
TAACCGTAGTTTGGGGCCAAGCCCAATGTGCACCGGCATTTGCTACTATACCTAATTTTCCCTTACGGGCGTTTAGATTGGCATTTGAATTATTTTGGCGAGTTCCTATACCTGCAGATAGAGATCCATTAACACCGGCGATATTTTTCTTTTTGGTGACAATATTGATGATACCTGAAGTACCTTCCGAATCGTATTTCGCAGAAGGACTGGTAATAACTTCCACATTAGCAATCTGATCTGCCGGAATCATTTTCAATGCATCGCCTACACTATTTGACATTGCGCCTGAAGGTTTACCATTAATCAAGATCTTAACATTCTGATCGCCTCTCAATGATACATTCCCATCCATATCAACGGATAGCAAGGGAACTTTGCGCAAAACGTCAGTTGCATTTCCACCGGCAGAGGTTACATCCTTTTCAGCATTATAAACCAAGCGATCTATCTTATTTTCAATCAGCGGTTTTTCTCCTTGAATTTCTACAGCAGAAAGCTGGGTAGTACTTGAGCTTAATAAAACAGTTCCTACATTAAGATCACCGCCTTTAACAGTAAGGCTTTGAATTTCTTTTTCACTATAACCTATAAAGTTAACAACCATGCGGTATGTACCTGCAGGAACATCTTGTATCGTGAATTTTCCTTTCGTGTCGGCTATACTACCATTTACACTGGTGGTTTTACCTGCAGGAAATAATGCGACAGTAGCATAATCTACAGGTTGATTTGTTGTTGAGTCAATTATAACGCCTGTAACAGAACCTTTTGTTCCCGTTTGCGCATTTACTTGCAGCGCGGCTAATAGTATTATTGCAAAAAATAGAATTCGTTTCATGTCTTTTTAATATCTGCTAATTAGTCTTTATTAAGGAAAATTTGTTACACCTTTTTTAATTAAATTGAAGCAACATGTCCGTTACAAATAAATTCCATGCTAATTATATCACGATATTGACAATTCTTCCTTTTACAACAATCACTTTCTTAGGAGACTTTCCATCCAGGTGTTTCTGAACATCCGAGTTTGCTAAAGCTTCTTTTTCAATCTCCGCTATTTCAAGATTTAATGGCAGTACAATCTTTGCACGCATTTTTCCATTGATTGAAACGGGGTAGCTAAATTCACTTTCTACAAGATACTGCGGATTAAAAATCGGGTATGAAGCGTAGCTGATACTACCATCTTTATTCCCAAGTTTCGTCCAAAGGTCTTCTGTAATATGTGGTGCATAGGGAGAAAGCACAATACACAAATCTTGGAGAATTTCTCTTTTATTGCATTTTAGATCGGTTAGCTCATTGATACAAATCATAAATGCAGAAACCGAGGTATTAAAAGAAAAACGGTCGATATCTTCCTGAACTTTCTTGATGATTTTATGAAGCGCTTTTAATTCAGCTGGACTTGCTTTTTCTTCCGATACTTTAAAGTTGAACTCCTGATCGTGAAAAAGCTTCCAAAACTTTCGAAGGAATTTAAACACCCCTTCAATACCATTTGTATTCCATGGTTTGCTTTGCTCTAAAGGTCCAAGAAACATTTCATACATTCTTAATGTATCGGCGCCGTAAGACTCTATAATATCATCCGGGCTTACAACGTTGAATTTTGATTTTGACATCTTCTCAACCTCATGCCCACAATGATATTTCCCATTTTCAAGAATAAACTCTGCATTCTTATATTCAGGGCGGGAAGCCTTAAACTTCTCAATATTTAAAATATCATTGGTTACGATGTTTACATCAACATGCAAAGCATTGGTTTTATAGTGATCCTTTAAACCATATGATACAAATGTATTGGTCCCCTTTCCTTCATCATCTAATAATCTGTATACAAAATTAGAACGACCTTGAATCATCCCTTGGTTAATCAGCTTTTTGAATGGCTCCTCTTCAGGCACATATCCTAAGTCTTTAAGAAATTTATTCCAAAAGCGACTATATAATAGATGTCCGGTTGCATGTTCGGAACCTCCAATGTAAAGGTCTACATCCCTCCAATAATTGGCTGCGTCCTTAGAAACAAATTGATCTGGATTTTTAGCATCCATATAGCGGTACCAATACCAGCTAGATCCTGCCCATCCTGGCATAGTGCTTAATTCATATTCATATTGATTTTGGTATTTCCAGTTCTTTGCTCTTCCCAAAGGTGGCTCACCACTCTCAGTAGGCAAGTACTGATCTACTTCCGGCAACATAAGAGGCAATTCACTTTCCTTAATTAAATAGGGCAATCCATTCTTAAAATATACAGGTACCGGTTCTCCCCAATAGCGTTGACGGCCAAAAATGGCATCCCGCATACGGTAATTAATTTTAGCTTTACCTTTGCCCAACGCTTCTAATTCTTTTAATAAAAAAGATACAGCTTCCGTATACGTCATTCCGTTAATCAGATAGGAATTAATATACCTTCCTTCTTTTGAAGGGTCAGCTTCTTCCTCTATTTCTTGTTGATCATGTATGGGAATAATGGGTAAATTAAAATGTTTCGCAAAAAGATAATCGCGTTGATCTCCCGACGGAACAGCCATTACTGCGCCAGTTCCATAACCTGCTAAAACATAATCGGCTATCCAAATGGGAATAAGCTTTCCATTTAATGGATGAGTTGCATAGCTTCCTGTAAAAGCACCTGATACCGTTTTTGTATCTGACATCCGTTCTAATTCAGATTTCTTTTTTGTTTTTGAGATATAGGATTCTATTTCGTTTTTTTGATCAGGTGTTGTCAATTCCTCAACCCACTCATGTTCGGGAGCCAGAACAATGAAACTTGCTCCATAAATGGTATCTATCCGGGTTGTGAACACTTCAATGTCTTTTCCACGCTCAGTTGAAAACTTAACTGAAGCTCCTATACTTTTCCCAATCCAATTCTTTTGCATTTCAACCAGTGGTTCTGGCCAATCAATTGTTTCAAGCCCCTGTAAAAGTCGTTCAGCATATGCACCAATACGCATACTCCACTGCATCATCTTTTTTCGCTCAACCGGATATCCCCCTCTTTCAGACAAACCGCCTATTACCTCGTCATTGGCTAAAACTGTTCCTAAAGCCGAGCACCAGTTTACTGAACTCTCTTTTAAATAGGCAAGACGATATTTTAAAATTTCACGCTGCTTATCCTCTTCAGAAAAGCTACCCCATTCATCAGAAGTAAACTGACGAATATCTTCATCAGAAACAGCATCAAGTCCTGCACTCCCCCACCGCTCGAAATGCTGTGTAAGTTGTACTATGGGTTCAGCTTTGTCGCTTGCTTTATTGTACCATGAATTAAACAACTGCATAAAAACCCACTGTGTCCAATGATAATAATCAGAATTACTGGTACGAACTTCCCGGCTCCAATCGAAAGAAAATCCTATTTTATCTAATTGAACACGATATCGATCTATATTTTCTGCAGTCGTTACCGCCGGATGCTGCCCTGTTTGAATCGCATATTGTTCAGCTGGCAAACCAAAAGAATCAAAGCCCATGGGATGCAATACATTAAATCCTTTTAAGCGTTTATAACGGGCATAAATATCAGAAGCTATATATCCAAGAGGATGTCCAACATGTAATCCTGCTCCTGAAGGATAGGGAAACATATCTAAAACATAATATTTTGGCTTTTCTGACGTATTAGTTACTTTATAAGTATGGTTGGCAGCCCAAAACGCTTGCCATTTTTGTTCTATTTCCTTAAATTGGTAATCCATTTTATTGTATTTTGAAGCTTATGGCAAAAATAGAATATTTTTATTGCAATGGGAGTTTTTGAAGAAGGATAGTCCTTTTCTCACATCATTTAGTTAATTTCGCATTTTAAAACTTGGATATGGAAGAATTTGAAGTAAGTACAACCTCCAAAAAAACTAAATCAGTATATATCTCCACGGTAATCAGTATTGCCTTGGTACTTTTAATGACCGGTTTATTGGGTTTAATCCTTGTTCATGCAAAGAATCTTTCCAACTATGTCAAAGAAAATATTGTTCTAAATGTCATTGTAAATGGAGACGCGAAGGAGGCAGAAGTTCTAAATCTACAAAAGGAAATAAATTCAGATAAGTATGTGCTGAAAACACAATATATTAGTAAAGAGCTAGCAGCCAGAAACCTGCAACAAGATTTAGGCGAAGATTTTGTAGAGTTTCTTGGATATAACCCTTTATTGTCATCCATTGATGTTTATTTAAAAGCTGAATATGCCAACAAGGATAGCATCGCCGTTTTTAACAAAAAGATTGCTGCAAATAAAATGGTGCAAGAAGTGGTTTATCAAGAATCGTTGATTGATATGGTCAACAAAAACATTCGCATTATTGGATTGATTATCTTAGGTTTTGCTTTTATTTTATTGATAATAGCGGTAGCCCTAATAAATAACACAATCCGGTTGGCAATCTATTCCCAACGTTTCTTAATTAAAAGCATGCAAATGGTAGGTGCAACTAAAGGTTTTATACGAAAACCATTTATTGGCTATGGCTTAGTTCATGGATTATTAGGAGCGCTTATTGCAATTATTATGTTATTGCTCGTACTTTACTTTGGTCAAGAACAAATACCTGAATTGGTTATTCTGCGCAACTATTATGAATTTGCATTAATCTTTTTAGGGGTGATTGCGCTTGGAATATTAATGTCAGGTCTCAGCACGTATTTTGCTGTATCAAAATATCTAAGATTAAGAATGAATGATTTATACCGATAACTATGGCTCAAAATATAAAAAACACTCAGCCTAAAACCAAATATGCAGGAATGGTTTTTGGAAAAATAAATTATCAACTTATGCTGGCGAGCATAGCGGTTGTTTTTATTGGATTCTTTTTAATGTCCGGCACTACAGATATTTATAGTTTCACTAAAATAACATTAGCACCAATTGTCGTTATTGCAGGATTTGCACTAGGATTCGTTGCTATATTAAAAAAGCCAAAACGCGATTAACATATGACTCTATTTGAGGCGTTAGTCTTAGCTATTATTGAAGGACTAACTGAATTTTTACCGGTTTCATCTACCGGTCACATGATTATTGTGACTTCCTTACTTGGAATGGAATCTACCGCTTTTGTGAAACTTTTTACAGTAGCCATTCAATTAGGAACTATTCTTTCTGTAGTTGTTCTTTATTTTAAACGCTTTTTCAGATCGATTGATTTTTATTATAAACTTTTTGTGGCTTTTATACCAGCGGCAGTTTTAGGATTGATTTTTAGCGATTTAATAGATGACATGCTTGAAAGTCCGATGACCGTTGCAGTTTCACTCGTTATTGGTGGTATTGTTTTATTGTTTGTTGATAAATGGTTTAATAATTCCCAAATAGATAACTCAGACGAAATAAGCTATGCTACTGCATTTAAAATCGGATTGTATCAATGTTTGGCAATGATTCCCGGAACATCCAGGTCCGGAGCTAGTATTGTTGGTGGTATGGCACAAAAGCTGAGCAGAAAGGCTGCTGCTGAATTCTCATTCTTTTTAGCAGTACCTACGATGTTCGGCGCCACAGCCAAAAAACTACTTGATTTTTATAAAGATGGCGGTACACTTTCTTCGCATGAGATTAATATGTTAATTGTAGGCAACGTAGTCGGATTTATTGTTGCAATTATAGCTATCAAATCATTTATTAATTTTCTTACCAAACATGGATTTAAACTTTTTGGTTGGTACCGTATTATAATCGGAGCGATAATTATAATTTTATTATTAAGTGGGCAAAGTTTAAGTGTGCTGTAATGGATCAAGTTGAAAATATAAGATTTCCAAAGTTTGACTTTTCGGAAGGTGAAGTTTTATTAATTGATAAACCACTAAATTGGACAAGCTTTGATGTTGTAGGGAAAATCAGAAACTCCATAAAACCTCTTAAAGTTAAAGTAGGGCATGCTGGAACCCTCGATCCGTTAGCAAGTGGCCTTTTGATTCTTTGTACTGGAAAAAAAACAAAAACAATTGATTCACTTCAGGCTCAGGAAAAAGAATACACTGGAACCATTTATTTAGGTGCTACTACACCTTCTTATGATTTAGAAACGGAAATTGATCAGCAATTTGATATTACTGATATTACAGAAAAACAAATTAAAGAGACTACTCAACAATTTATTGGTGATATTGAACAATTCCCACCTTCCCATTCTGCAATAAAAATTGGTGGTGAGCGCCTTTATGAAAAAGCTCGTCGGGGAGAAGATATAGAACGCAGGGCACGTCCGGTTACGATCAATGTTTTCGAAATAACTGCCATAAATCTTCCTGAAATTAGCTTTCGTGTTATTTGTAGTAAAGGCACTTATATCCGTTCTTTAGCTCATGACTTTGGAAAAGCATTACATGCAGGTGCATATTTGAGTTCACTTCGTCGGACAAGAAGTGGCAACTTTTCAGTGGATGACGCTTATAAGGTTATGGAATTAGTGAATCATATCAGATCACACAAACCCGAAACAACTACTGTATAACTTTTTAATCCAATCGATATTATCTTTACATTTATATGAAACCATCATAAGCATAAGCTTACCAATCAAATAACAGCTAATGATAGATTCATTGCCATTAAAAAACAACTTATTCTGATGAAAATCTATAGAAACATAGAAGATTTTATTCCAGTTGATAACGCGGTTGTAACCATAGGAACATTTGATGGTGTTCATATGGGTCATCAAAAGATTTTATCGAATTTAAGAGAGAGTGCTAAAGAAATAAATGGGGAAACAGTGCTATTAACTTTCTTTCCTCATCCTCGGATGATTTTGCATCCGGAAGATGACAGCTTGCGCCTAATTAGTACAATTGAAGAAAAAGCGCATCAATTGGCTGCCTCTGGAATTGATCATCTTATAATTACTCCTTTCACCAAAGAATTTTCTCAACAAAGCCCTGAAGACTATATTCGGGATGTACTTGTCAGCAAAATAGGCACTAAGAAAATTGTAATCGGTTATGATCATCGTTTTGGGAAGGACAGAGTAGGTTCACTTACTGACTTACTCAACTTTTCCTCGGTATTTGGTTACAGTGTTCAAGAAATTCCTGAACAAGATATTAATGCCGTCACTGTTTCTTCAACCAAGATCCGCGAAGCTTTGATAAAGGGTCAAATTGAAGTAGCAAACGACTTTCTGGGATATCCTTATGAACTCACAGGCTCAGTGATTAAAGGCAAACAAATAGGTGGGGATATTGGTTTCCCTACAGCGAATCTATCTATTGATGAAAGCTATAAGTTAATACCCGCCTACGGGATTTATGCGGTAGAGGTTTCCATGGTTTACCCAACTTCAATTGAAGCTGGAGAATTTGAAAATCAAAAAGAGCTTCAAGTTTATAAAGGAATGGGCTATATTGGTACAAGGCCTACTGTAAATGGTACGAAAAGAAGTATTGAAGTTAATTTATTCGATTTCAATGATAACTTATATGGACAGACCCTGCGGGTCAAATTTTTACATTTTGTAAGGCAAGATATCCGTTTCGATACCTTAGAAGAAATGACCCAGCAAATTATCGAAGATGAAAAGGTAGTAAGAAATTTATTGAGGTAATAAAAAAGCATAATAATTTAAAAAACTATTATGCTTTCAGCGATTAATGCTTCTATATAATAGAAATATTATTGCCTTATAAACTGGACTGATATTTGAAATTTAATCGAATCTCCCACTACCACAGATCCAGCTTCCGTTATTGCATTCCAATTTAAACCGAATTCTTTGCGGCTTACCTTACCTGAAACCTCAAAGCCAGCTTTAAAGTTTCCATAGGCATCTGTTGTCGTACCTCCAAACTCAACGTCCAATTTAATAGACTCTGTAATACCACGTATGGTCAAATCACCAATTAAAACAAATTCATTATCTTCATCATCTCCTTTTTCAAAAGACGTAGATTTAAACGTTATTGTAGGATAATTTCCTGCATCAAAAAAATCTGCGGAACGTAAATGTTCATCGCGTGGTTCCTGGTTTGTATCAACACTTGCTACGTCGATAGTAAAATCCACTTTAGCCGAAGTAAAATCATTCTCATTTGCAGTTTCTACTGTACCATCAAACTTCCGGAATTTCCCTGAAACTGTTGAGATGACAAGATGCCTCGCTTTAAAATTTACTTCTGAATGTGTTGGATCTAATACCCATTTAGTTGCCATAATTTTATAATTTAAATTAATTTAGAAAAGCCCTGTTAACGATCACACGTTTTAGGTAGCAACCCTTACCGCATATTGTTTATTTTATTTCAACTGCATAAGTTATTTCAACACCACCTGCAGCAAGCATATCATGAACAGAACAATATTTCTTAACAGCCAATTCAGCTGCTTTTTCAGCTTTTCCCTTGTCAACCTGATTGCCTTGTATTAGAAACTTGATATGGATATCAGTAAATATATTAGGAATAGCATTTGTTCTATTTCCCGACACTTCAATAGCTATATCCTGTACATCCTGTCGTTGCTTTTTTAAAATACTAATTAAATCAAGCACGCTACAAGAACCTAAAGCCATTAAAACTAATTCCATTGGCCGAACACCTAATGCTTCACCACCAATTTCTGGCGAACCATCAATATGAACCTTTACATCGGAACTTGAAGATGACCCTTCAAAATGAACAGCCTGATTTACGCGTTTTAAATTAATTTTCATTCCTACCATTTTAATAACATGAACTAATTACTGTTTTTTAAAGCTTGCAAAACATCTTCTTGTATGTCTTCCAACGCTTCTAAACCAACCGAAACACGAATACTTCCAGGTAATATACCCAAACTTAGTCTCTCCTCTTCGCTTAATTTTGAATGGGTAGTTGATGCCGGATGTGTTGCAATGCTTCTTGAATCACCTAAATTCGAAGTTATTAAAATCATTTTGAGCCCATCCATAAAACGTGTTGCTTGCGCATATCCCCCTTTTAAAACGAAGGTTATAACCCCACCTCCTTGTTTCATTTGTCTTTTAGCCAATTCGTATTGTGGATGAGAAGGTAAAAATGGATAGCGAACCAAGTCAATTTCGGGCTGTTGTTCTAATAATTCAGCCAATGCCAATGCATTGCTACAATGACGATCCATTCGTAATGGCAGGGTTTCTAAACTTTTAGAAAGCACCCATGCATTGAATGGAGACATGGCAGGACCTGTATGCCGGATGAAAAAGAGCATTTCATCAATCAATTCTTGCTTTCCCACAACAACACCTCCTAATACACGACCTTGCCCATCCATATATTTAGTGGCTGAATGACTAACTAAATCAAAACCATATTGTATTGGTTTTTGGAGGTATGGTGTCGCAAAGCAATTGTCAATGTTCAAAATGATATGGGGATATTTTTTCTTAAAATTCCCTAACCATTCCAGATCTACAAGTTCAAGACCGGGATTAGAAGGGGTTTCTAGAAAAATCATTTTTGTATTTTCCTGAATTGCTCTTTCCCATTCTTCAGGGTGCGAGGCATTAACATACGTATGAGTTATACCCCAACGTGAAAACAATTGAGTAAAAAGCTGATGAGTAGAACCAAAAATGGCGCGGCTAGAAACGATATGATCACCACTTTTTAATAAAGCGGCAAAGGATGCAAAAACTGCGGCCATACCAGAAGAAAATGCAAGTCCGGCTTCAGCACCTTCTAGAGAACATACTTTTTGAATAAATTCAGTAGTATTTGGATTTGAATATCTCGAATAGATGATGCCCTCTTCTTCATTTGCAAAAACTGCCCGGCACTGCTCGGCATCGTCGAAAATAAAACTTGAAGTTAAATATAAGGGTACTGAATGTTCCCGATTTTGAGAGCGGGGGAACTGTTCGCGTATGAGTTTACTTTCGTCTTTCATTGAGTTTGATTTCATAAAACAAATCTAAAAAGAATGGTATTTTTAGATTTGTTTATTTTCTCCTCAAATTTAATGAAAACAATAAATTGTAGGCGAATATTTAATAAATTAAACTAAACTAAAAAAGCCTGTTCAATTAAACATTAAAGCGCCTACGGTTAAATTAGTACGGCTATCAATTAAAATGGCACCACCTGTTGATTTATTTGCGGCATAAGAATCGATTACCAGTTCATCTGCAGATTTGATCCTAACTTTACCAATATCATTTAGAGAAAAGCTATCGGCTGCGATCTCCTCTAAGGTATTAATATTTACTTTGCATAGTATATCCTGAATTTTCACACGGGAGATCTTGCTGTTCGTTTGCAGCAAATAGGTTTGTGTTAGATCCAGCGGACGTAAATCCATCCAGCAAATTGATGCTTCCAGCTCTTTAGTTATATTGGGAATATCAGAAGCTGAAACGATTAAATCACCTCGGCTGATATCTATATCATCCTGTAAGCGAATAATTACGGATGCACCTTCCTCTGCCTCAGCTCTTTGTTCATTATTTAATTCTATATGCGTAATTGTGCTTTTAAAACCAGAAGGCATTACTGCAATTTCATCCCCTACCTTGAAGGAACCACCTACTACCCGACCGGCATAACCACGGTAATCATGAAGTTCATCCGTTTGTGGCCTAACAATCCACTGCACAGGGAATCTTCCTTTGCCTGCTGTGATAAAGGGCTTAACATTTACCGTTTCCAAAAAATGGATTAGCGAAGCACCAGTATACCAAGGCATATTTTTTGATTTTTCAACAATATTATCACCTCTTAAGGCACTAACTGGAATAAAATCAATATTGGAAATAGCTAATTTATTTGAAAATTTGAGATAATCGCTCTTAATTTTATTAAAAGATTCCTGATCATAATCAACCATATCCATTTTATTTACACAAACTAAAACATGCTGGATATTCAATAACGAAACCAAAAAAGAATGCCGGATAGTTTGCTCAATTACCCCTTTTCGGGCATCAATTAAAATAATGGCGAGGTCTGCACCTGAAGCACCGGTTACCATGTTCCGGGTATATTGTATATGTCCTGGTGTGTCTGCAATAATAAACTTCCGTCTTTCAGTCTGAAAATATTTATAAGCAACATCAATGGTTATACCTTGTTCCCGTTCAGCTTTTAAACCATCTGTAAGTATGGCAAGATCGACTGTTCCATCATCGTTCTTTCGATTGGCATTTTTAATTGCCTCCAATTGATCTTCTAAAATAGAATCTGTATCGTAAAGTAACCGGCCAATTAATGTGCTTTTCCCATCATCAACACTTCCTGCCGTTATGAATTTTAATATGTCCATTTAATTCTTTTATTTATCAGTTAAAAATATCCACCTTTTTTACGGTCTTCCATAGCTGCCTCAGAAACTTTATCGTCCATCCTTGCGCCTCTTTCCGAAATCCGCGACTGACTGATTTCTTCAATTACTCCATCAATATCGCTTTTATCAGATTCTACTGCAGCGGTACAGGTCATATCGCCAATAGTTCTAAAACGCACTTTCTTACGTTCAATCTTATCTTCATGATCCATATTTAAACTTGGATCGGCCGTCATCCATTGCCCATTTCGATAAATACATTCACGGTCGTGCGCATAGTATAAAGAAGGTATTTCTATATTTTCTCTTTTAATATAATTCCAGACATCTAACTCTGTCCAGTTACTGATAGGGAATACCCGAACATTTTCTCCTTTCTGGATTTTCCCATTAAATATACTCCACAATTCCGGACGCTGACGCTTTGGATCCCATTGTCCAAATTCATCACGGACAGAAAATATGCGTTCTTTTGCCCGAGCTTTTTCTTCATCGCGACGAGCACCCCCAATACAAGCATCAAAGCCATTTTTTTCAATAGTTTCCAGAAGAGTAACGGTTTGAAGTGAATTTCTACTAGCGTTTTTGCCTTTTTGCTCAATTGCCCTTCCTTGATCGATTGCGTCTTGTACATGTCCAACAATAAGCTTTTCTCCCAATTCTTCAACTAATTGATCTCGAAAGGTAATTGTTTCCGGAAAGTTATGTCCAGTATCAATATGCACTAATGGAAATGGAAACCGCCCAGGTCTAAAGGCTTTTTTTGCAAGATGAACAAGGGTTATGGAATCTTTCCCTCCGGAGAATAATAAAGCTGGCTTTTCAAATTGACCTGCAACTTCCCTTAATATCGATATAGCTTCTGCTTCTAAATGATCTAAATAATCCATTCGTCTAATTTTATATACTTATTGTTGCGGATGTACTATGCAGTCCGCACTCCTTTTTACTTTTATCTTCCCACCACCAACGACCAGCACGGAAATCTTCACCTGGCTGCACTGCCCTGGTACACGGAGCACAGCCAATACTTGGAAACCCTCTATCATGCAAAGCGTTATAAGGAACATTATGCTGGCGGATATAGGACTTTACCTCATCTAATGTCCACAAAAACAAAGGATGGACCTTAACCAGCTGATGCACATCATCCCATTCAATCCAGTTCATTTGCTCACGATTTAAAGATTGATCGGCTCGGATGCCTGTTATCCAAATCTGTTTGCCTTGCAAAGCTCTATTTAGAGGTTCAACTTTGCGTATTGCGCAACATTCCTTGCGATTTTCAACTGATTCATAAAAACTATTCGGGCCCTTCTGGCTTAACATTGCTTCAAGCTTTATGCGATCTGGATAGTACGTTTCTATATTTTTTTTATAGCGATCACGCATTCTACTCCATACAGAATAAGTTTCCGGAAAAAGCCTTCCCGTATCTAGTGTGAATACTTCAATAGTTAAATCATTCGAAAATATCATATCGGCAATAACCTGATCCTCCCAACCAAAACTTGTTGAGAACGTAATTTGTCCGGCATATTTTACTGATAAAGCAGCTAAAGCTTCCTGTGGATTCAGCCCTTTTATCAATTCTTCAACTTCTGTTATTCTGTTCATCTTAAAAACTAATTGTGGTTTAAAACTTCCATGCAAGAAGCGCAAAAATAATCAAAACTAAAAGAATGGTTGTTCCAACCATTAACCGAAAGGATATTAATGAAATAGTTAATGTCTTCGGCTTTTCAACCAGACCTGCAGTCAATTCGTTCAACCGCTTTACTTTATACGAGAAGTCTCCTTTCAATGAATCACGAATAGCGTTTAAATGATCCAGTGTTTCATCAATTTCATAAGGCAACGCTTCATTCAACACTTCCTTTAATCGTTTAGCGATAGTTGGTGATTTTCCATTGGTTGAGATCGCAATTTTCAAATTCCCTTTCTTTACAATTGATCCTAAATACAAATCACATAAATCTGGTGTATCAGCAACATTTAACAGTATACCGCGCTCTCTGGCCAGTTCATAAACATACTGATGAAGCTTATTATTATTAGTTGCAAGAACAATAAGTGACACACCATCCAAATCACTTTCTTCAAAAAATCTTTTATTAATTGTTATATTCCGGTGCTTGGATGCTAAAGATTTGAATTCTGGAGACACATCTGTTGCTACAACTGAAATATTAGCTAAAGGACTATTTCCTAGTAAGGCAGTTAATTTTTCTAAGCCAACATTCCCTGCTCCTAACAACAATGTTTGGAAATTCTGTAATTTCAGGAATATCGGAAAAAGCTCGTTTGTGCTCTTTTCAATATTCACTTTATCTATTTCAGATAGTAACGAGTTCATTTTCTTTAATAAATTTTAGATAATCCGTATGAAATGAAACTACTTCTCCTATCACAATTACAGCCGGCGACCCCATTTGTAGTTCATGAGCAAGGTTTTCAATAGACTGAATATCTGCAACTGCTACTTTCTCATTTGGCATCGCTCCGTTTTGTATGATAGCAACTGGCAAGGAACCACGACCTTCATTTTTATAGATTTCAACAATTTCTGTTAATTTGCTTACTCCCATCAAAATGACAACTGTTGCTGAAGTTTTTGCTGCTGTGTAAACATCCTGAGCAATTTTCCCGGAAGAAGTAGTTCCCGTAATTACCCAAAAACTTTCCGTAGTACCTCGATGGGTGATGGGAATACCTTGCAGACTAGGAACGCCAATAGCACTGGAAATTCCTGGGATTACTTCGGTTTCGATTTGATTTTTTTGAGCAAATTCAATCTCCTCATAGCCTCTTCCAAAAACAAAGGGATCACCTCCTTTTAATCGCACTACATGTCCATGAGATACGGCATACTTTACCAGCATCCGATTAATTTCATCTTGACTATACGCATGTTTATTGGCTCTTTTTCCAACATATATTTTTTGAACGGCTTGCGGGCAGTATTGTAAAAGTTCTTCACTCACTAAAGCATCATATAATACAATATCTGCTTTTGCTAAAGCTTTTAATCCTCGTAAGCTAATAAGGTCTGTTCCCCCTGGCCCCGCTCCCACTAATGTTATTTTTGAAGTTACTGTCATTTTTCCTAATTAGGTATTTGCTAATTCACGAACTTTGGATACTGTTTGATAGAATTCATTGGCATCTTTTAAATACGATGTTGCAAAGTTTTCTGTTGGTTCATTATCCTTAATTTGCATAATGATATTTGAAAAGCTATCCTTTAATTTAATTTCACCATTTTCTACAAAGTTTTCGTCAAACGCTTTAATAATAGCTACCTGAGTACTACTATTTATATTTTTATCTAAAAGAAGTGCTTTTGCAGCACTGATAAATACGCTATAGGTATGAAAAATTGAATCTGCCCAAGCACCGGCTTCATAGCTTTCAGTAGCCCACTGAAGCTTTTCCTCCGCTTCAAATAATAAAGTTGCTACCAAATCAATGATAACACCTGCACATTCACCTACTCCAATCGCTGGTTCATACAATACGGTATGTCCCCAATCAACAAACTCATCTTCAGTTAGCGTACTTAAATCAGCTAAAGGCTTTAACAACCGATAAAAATAATCTTTCGTCTGACGCTCATAATAATCATGAAAAAGTTCATTTTCAACAGAATTTGCTTGATAATCATCAATAAGATAATTCAATGCAACGGTTACTCGCTTTGAAGGTAATTTGATAACCCTTTCAGCCGCCCTACCAATTCCATCTCCTAACGAAGCTCCACCTAACATAATCTGAGCAGCTGGAACAACTGATTTACCAGCTTTCAATGAACTGCCATGAAAACCGATATGGGCTAAGCTATGTTGTCCGCATGAATTCATACAACCGCTGATCTTAATTTTCAAATCGCGGTTATATATTAAATCTGCATACTCCGTTACAATTACATTTTCAAGCACCCTAGCCATTTCGGTACTGTTGGAAATTCCAAGGTTACATGTATCTGTTCCCGGGCATGTCGTAATATCGGCTACACTATCGAAACCGGGAGAAGCAAGGTCAATTTTTGTTAAAACTTCAAATACATGTGAAAGTCCTTCTTCCTTAATGAACTTTAATAGCAAGCCTTGATTTTGAGTAATTCGAATCTCATCAGCTGCATACGGTCGTATTCCATCTACCAGTATCCGAGCCTTTGCAGTACTAATATCTCCGGTAGGAACCTTTATAAAAACAGAGAAATACCCGTTTTGCTTTTGCTCAAAAACGTTCGTTTTCCGCCATATCTCATAAGCTAAGGGATTACTAACCTCAATGGGTTTTATATTTTCATATATAGGCAAATCAAGCGGTTTAATCTTATCCCGGTTGATTTTATAAATTTTAGTTTTTACTGCGGGCCGCTCTTCTTCAATTAAACGTAAAGCTTCCTCCACACCAATTTTTTGTATCACAAATTTAAAACGGGCTTTATTACGATTATTCCGTTCACCAACCCGGCCAAACACACGGATTGTTGCTTCAGTAAAAGGTATAATTTGATCTTCATGAAGGAATTCATGTGCTACATATGCCATCATTGGCTGAGCACCCAAACCTCCTCCAATCATTACTTTAAAGCCTCGTTCTTCAATTCCATTTATAACCCTTATTTTGGGGACAAATCCTAAATCATGGATATAAGCAAATGCAGTGTCTTTCTCACTTGAAGAAAAAGATATCTTAAATTTTCTACCCAATTCCTGGCAAATGGGGTTACGAACCAAATATTCAAACATTTCCTGCGCATAAGGCGAAACATCAAATGGTTCTTCACGATCAATACCTGCACTTGGAGATGCCGTAACATTACGCACGGTATTGCCACAGGCTTCACGTAAAGTAATATCATCTTCCGCCAGCTTTGCCCAAAGTTCCGGAGTGCGATCAAGACTTACAAAATGGATTTGAATATCCTGTCTTGTAGTTAAATGAAGATTCTTGATGGCATACTCATCCGAAATATCGGATATTTTCAAAAGCTGTTTAAATGTCACTTTCCCAAATGGAAGTTTGATCCGTACCATTTGTACACCTGGTTGTCGCTGACCATAAATACCACGAGCCAAACGTAAGCTCTTGAACTTATCATCATTGATTTCTCCATCTCGAAATAAGCGGATCTTTCTCTCTAAATCAATGATCTCTTTTTCTACAATTGGATTTTCTAATTCTGTGCGAAAGCTTTGCATCTTTTCTTATTTTTATTCAAAAAAAAACCTCTTTTTATAAGAGGCTTACAACAAATTACATTTAAATTCATAGTGTTAGCCTGCTTCACATGAAACACATACATAAACACATTGAAGACCATAAAACGTTTTTCATAAGCATCTCCAAAGATATATATAATCTCTATGTATTTAGTATACTTTAAAATAAAAGAAGAAAAATAAGATACAACTTACTGATTATCAACCATAAAAAATTAATTAAAGATTTAAATTAATTGAAGATTCCTTCTCTATGATATCTGCTATGCTTGTATCATTCAATATCTGCAACATTGCATCGCGAACTTCAACAAATGTATCACGAATGCCGCAGACTTCTTCAGACTTACATTCATCGCATTTTTGATAAAAATTCAAACTCACGCAAGGCAATAAGGCAATGGGTCCGTCTAATAACCGGATAACTTGTGTCAAACGAATATCTTTTGGGTCTTTGTTTAGGCTATAGCCTCCCTTTGCCCCCTTTACACTGTATAATAATCCTGCATTGCGAAGCTCAAGAAGAATCTGCTCTAAGAATTTTTTCGGAATTTGTTCCTCCGTTGCAATTCTCATAATTTGAACAGGCTGGGCACCATAATTTTTTCCTAGAAATATCAATGCCTTTATACCGTATTTTGATTTTTTTGTTAACATTTTACAGCTTTAAGTTTTATTAAATGTTATTAAATGAGGAATAAGATATTGACCCGTATAAGACTCTTTGCAATTTACAATATCTTCCGGTATACCTGCAAAAACAACTTCACCTCCTCGTTCACCACCTTCAGGGCCAATATCAATAAGCCAGTCCGCACATTTTATAACTTCCATGTTATGCTCAATTACAAGAATAGTATTTCCTTGTTCCAATAATGCATTAAAAGACTTTAGCAATTTCTTTATATCATGAAAATGGAGCCCCGTTGTGGGCTCATCAAATATAAAGAGCGTATTCTTACAGGCATTGCCTTTAACAAGGAACGAAGCTAACTTTATACGCTGCGCTTCCCCTCCGGACAATGTATTGGATGATTGACCTAATTGTACATATCCTAAACCAACATCTGATAACGGCTTTAATCTTGACACAATCTTTGGATGATCTTCAAAGAATTCAATCGCTTCATCAATTGTAAACCTTAATATATCAGCAACTGATTTATCTTTATAAGTCACATCAATTACATATTGTTTAAATCGGTTTCCATCACAAGCTTCACAGGGAAGAAATATATCCGCAATAAATTGCATCTCCACTTTAATCTCTCCTTCACCTTGACAAACATCGCAACGGCCGCCCTCGACATTAAACGAAAATGCTGCCGGTTTTAAGCCTAATGCTTTGGCTGCAGGCAATCCGCTATATAAACTTCGGATCTCATCCCAGGCCTTCACATACGTAACCGGATTGGACCTAGACGAACGGCCTATTGGATTCTGATCGATCATTTCAATTCGTTCAACTCGATTAATATCTCCGCTTAGTTCATCGAATTGTCCAGTTTGCTCACCTGCATAACTGCCAATTGCTTTTTGCAAAGCAGGATATAATATTTGTTTGATTAATGAAGTTTTACCAGAACCTGAAACACCAGTAACAACTGTAAATACATCGAGTGGGAAAGCAACATCAATGCCTTTTAGATTGTTTTGCCTTGCACCTTTAATCGTAACAGAAGAATTCCATGCTCTTCG